>Ga0105046_10000417_pt1 | contig 58712 bp, 47 predicted proteins | sample MAT03_FD_78385 | JGI IMG/M metagenome (GOLD analysis project Ga0105046, IMG submission 78385) | Freshwater microbial communities from Lake Fryxell liftoff mats and glacier meltwater in Antarctica - MAT-03 (megahit assembly) | ecosystem: Environmental > Aquatic > Freshwater > Ice > Liftoff...
CTCCGACTCCGACTCCGACTCCGACTCCGACTCCGACTCCGGCGCCTGATGCCGATGCCTCGCTGGCTGCATGGCTTGCCTACATCGAGCGACTGCATCCGCGCGGCATCGAACTCGGCCTCGAGCGGGTGGCTCAGGTGTGGCGACGCATGGGCCTTGCGCTCGGATGCGTGACTATCGTTGTCGGCGGCACCAACGGCAAGGGGTCGACCTGTGCCATGCTCGACGCGATCCTGCGCGCCGGCGGCTACCGCACCGGGCTGTACACCTCGCCGCACCTGCTGCGATTCAACGAACGCGCGTGCATCGCCGGGGCTGAGGTCAGCGACGCTGCGCTGACCGGCGCATTCGCGCAGGTCGAGGCGGCGCGTTCGCGCGATGCGGCCGTGGAACTCACCTATTTTGAATTCACCACGCTGGCGGTGTTTTCGCTGTTCGCCGCAGCGCATCTCGATTGCGCGGTGCTCGAAGTGGGGTTGGGCGGGCGCCTGGATGCGGTCAACATCATCGATGCCGACTGCGCGATCCTCACCAGCGTCGACCTTGACCACCAGGAATACCTGGGCGATACGCGCGAGAAGATCGGCTGGGAGAAGGCGCATATCTTCCGTGCCGGCCGCCCGGCGATCTGCGCCGATCCGCAACCCCCCGCCAGCGTGGGCGAAGTAGCGTCCGGCATTGGCGCACGCCTCTTGCGCTTTGGTGTCGATTTCGGGTTTGCCGGGCAGCATGATGCACAGGTTCAACAGTGGAAATTCTGGTTCCATGGCGGTGGCGGCCCGGTGACGCGCAACGGCCTGTCATATCCGGCGCTGCGCGGAGCCAACCAGTTGCTCAATGCCTCGGCGGCAATGGCGGCGCTTGAGACACTGCGCCCGCACCTGCCGGTGTCGATGCAGGCCATCCGCGAGGGCCTGATCGGCGTCGAGTTGCCGGGCCGCTTCCAGCTCTTGCCGGGCCGCCCCGTCGTGGTGCTCGATGTCGCGCATAACCCGCATGCCGCCGCGGTGCTGGCGGAGAACCTGTCGAACATCGGCTTTGCCTCCTACACGCACGCGGTATTCGGCATGCTGGCCGACAAGGATGTCGCTGGCGTGGTGCGCTTGTTGCGCGGAAAGATCGATGTCTGGCATCTGACCGACCTGACCGGGCCACGCGGACTGCCGGCACATCGATTGCGGCAAATTTTGGCGACCGAACAGGTGGGCGGCGAGGTTTTCGAGCACGCAAATCCGCAGGCGGCCTATGCGGCGGCGCGGGAGAGCGCTGCCGAGAATGATAGAATCGTGGTGTTCGGTTCATTTCTGACCGTAGCCGGGGTCTTGCAGGTTGTCAACCGGCCCTGACGCGCGCACAGCCCCAGCCCATGGCGTCCAGTTCCCCGCCAGATTCCGCCGATTCCACTTTCAAACGTCGCGCCCGCCGCCGCCTGATCGGTTCGATCGCGCTCGTTCTGGTGGCCGTAATCGCGCTGCCGTGGATTTTCGATGCCGAGAAGAAGCCGCTCGACCAGGATGTGTCTGTGCAGATTCCGAGTCAGGATGTTGTGACCGTGCGTCCTCCCGCCGCCGGCAGTGCCAAGCCGAAAAGCGTCGAGCCCAAGGAGCCAAAAGCGCCGCCATCGACTGCGATCGAGCGTGAGGCCGGCGCGCCTCCTGCGCCAGTGGCATCTGGCACTGCTGCCAGGGCCGAGGCGAACCGTGAACCCAAGGTGGAACTGAAAGCGGATTCCAGGGCGGCCACCAAAGCCGATCCGAAAGTCGTGCCGAAGGCCGATCCGAAGCCGGATCCGACCCCGCAGCCGCCACAGCGCGAAGAGACGCGCGTCAAGGCGATTCTGGACGACAAGGCGGCCGCCGCAGCCGGCACCAAGGATGCCGCTGGTTTTGCGGTGCAGATCGGTGCCTTCGCCAGCGAGGAAAAGGTACGCGAAGCACGCGACAAACTGGCCGTTGCCGGCTTCAAGAGCTACGTCGAGAAGCTCGATTCCAAAGATGGGGAACGCACACGCGTGCGCGCCGGACCCTTCGCCGGTCGCGAGGCGGCCGAAGCCGCGCGCGATAAAATCCGTACCCTTGGTTTCAGCAGCGCAGCAGTGGTTGCCCGCTGAGTTCGCGTGACCATTTTCGATTACGCCGTGCTGGCGATCCTGCTGTTATCGATCACCGTATCGGTATTGCGCGGCTTGGTACGCGAAATACTTTCGCTGATCGGCTGGGTCGCGGCCTTCGTGGTGGCCAGCCTGTTCGCCGAGCAATTCGCCGGCATGCTGGTGTTTTTGCCATCCCACCCGGTACTGCGCACCATCGTCGCATTCCTGCTGCTGCTACTGGGCATGGCCTTGCTGATGGCGCTGGTCAGCTGGGGCATCATGCGTGCGGTGCAGGCAGCCGGGTTGAGCCTCGCCGATCGCGGCCTGGGCGGCTTGTTCGGGCTTGCGCGCGGCGTGGTGATCGTATTGGCGTTGGTGATGGTGGCCGGCATGACCAAGTTGCCGCAAATGGATTTCTGGAAACATGCCTTGTTCAGCCCATTGGCCGAAACTGCGGTGCGTACAGTCAAGCCCTGGCTGCCTGACACCATCGCAGGCAAGGTAAACTTCTGATTCAGGAAAACACTGAACAAGCAGGCAGGGAGCGGGAGCGGCTTGTGCAGTGTGTGGTATGGATCCAAGACTGCTGTTCGGGAGTCCGCGGTACAGAGACTCAATCAGTGTTTTCTTAACGCGGTTGTCACCCTCTCGCGGAGAGCTTCATGTGCGGTGTCATAGGCGTGGTTGCGAAAACCCCGGTCAATCAGTTGCTCTATGACGGGCTCCTGCTGTTGCAGCACCGCGGGCAGGATGCGGCCGGCATCGCCACCATCAGCGACAACTCGTTTCACATGCACAAGAACATGGGTTTTGTGCGTGACGTGTTTCGCACCCGCAACATGCGTGACCTGCCGGGCAACATCGGCATCGCCCACTGCCGCTATCCGACCGCCGGCTCATCGTCCAACGCCGCCCTGGCGCAGCCTTTTTATGTCAATTCGCCGTTCGGCATTTCGCTGGCGCACAACGGCAACCTGACCAATACCGCGCAATTGAAGATCGACATGTACCGCCAGGACCTGCGGCACATCAATACCGAATCCGATTCCGAAGTGCTGCTCAATGTGCTGGCGCACGAGCTGGAAAAGGCCACCAGGAACTATCGTCTCGACCCGGCCGCGATTTTTCAGGCGGTGGCGCGGGTGCATGAGCGCCTGCGTGGCGCATACGCGGTGGTGGCGCTGATCGCCGGCTATGGCTTGTTGGCGTTTCGCGATCCGTTCGGCATCCGGCCGCTGTGCCTGGGGCGCCGTGGTTCGGGTCATGGTGAAGAGCACATGGTGGCCTCCGAGTCGGTGGCGCTGGAAGGCTCGGGGTTCGAGATGGTGCGCGACGTGGCGCCCGGTGAAGCGGTGTTCATCGATCTGGACGGCAACGTGAAGACGCAGCAATGCGCGCGCCATCCGAGCCTGAATCCTTGCATTTTCGAATACGTGTACCTGGCGCGGCCGGACTCTTCGCTCGATGGTGTTTCGGTCTACGCGGCGCGTCTCAAGCTGGGCGAATTTCTGGCCGATCGCATCGAAGCCCTGGGGCTGACCTCGAAAATCGATGTGGTCATGCCGATTCCCGATTCGAGCCGCCCGGCAGCGATGCAGCTGGCGATGAAGCTGAAGCTCGATTACCGCGAAGGCTTCATCAAGAATCGCTACATCGGCCGAACCTTCATCATGCCCGGCCAGGCCCTGCGCAAGAAAACCGTGCGCCAGAAGCTCAACGCCATTGCGGTGGAATTCAAGGGCAAGAACGTGCTGATCGTCGATGACTCGATCGTGCGCGGCACCACCTCGCGCGAAATCGTGAACATGGCCCGCGAGGCCGGTGCCAGCAAGGTCTATTTCGCCTCCGCTGCGCCGCCGGTGCGCTTCGCCAACGTCTATGGCATCGACATGCCGACCCGGCACGAACTGATCGCCAACGAACGCAGCGTCCTGGAAATCGCGCGCGAAATCGGTGCCGACGAGCTGATCTACCAGGACTTGGACGCGCTCGAACGCGCGGTGCGTGAACTCAACCCGAAGCTGACCTCGTTCGAGGCTTCATGTTTTTCGGGCTGTTATGTCACTGGTGATGTCACCACCGAATACCTGTCGGGGGTCGAGTCGCAGCGCGACCAGCATCGCGATACCGGCGACGAAGCTGAAGAGGATGGCGTGCAGCTCGGGCTGAACCTGGCCGCAGCCTGAACTAGTGATCGGCCAATTGCGCCGCACGCTAATCCGCGTGCCTGCGCGGCAGTTGCTGCCGACCTGAAAGCACCCATTGAACGACAGCGAGCGGCGGGGAAAGTAGCGCCATGTCTAGCGCAAAGCCGCACCTCATAAGCGCGGTGTGGAACAAGCCGGCGCAGTAAACCCGGATTGCCGGCCGGGAGCGCTGGTATGATGCGCGCCTTCTCACTTGCAGCGTCCGACGCATGCGCGATCCGTCGCCGGCATTGCGGACTTCCCCGCCACACCATGATCCAAAGCATCGATCACATCGTCATCACGTGTAAAGACTTGGCAGCGACCATCGATTTCTACACCCGCGTGCTCGGCATGCGGCTCGAAACCTTCGGTGAGCCGCCCAAACCGCAGCGCAAGGCGCTGCGGTTTGGCGATCAAAAATTCAATCTGCATCAGGCCTGCGACGCCAACGTCACCGACATCTATGCCACTGTACCCACGCCCGGCTCACTGGACATCTGCCTGATCGCAGCCGTGCCGCTGGACCAACTGCTCGTGCATCTTTCCAGGCAGGGTATCGCAGTGGAGCTTGGTCCGGTAAAGCGCACCGGCGCGCGCTGGCCGATCCGTTCGATTTATCTGCGCGATCCCGATCGCAATTTGATCGAGATTGCCGAGCCCTGGTGCGATTGAGCGCAACCGGGATTCATCAGGACCATCACCATGCCGCTGGCAACAATGGACGCAGCAGACTTGGCCTATGGCCATGTGCCGCTACTTGATCACGCGGATTTCGCAATCGATAGTGGTGAACGGGTCGCGCTGATCGGCCGCAACGGTGTCGGCAAGTCCAGCCTGCTCGCGGTGCTCGCGGGCAAGCGCAAGCTCGACGACGGAGCAGTATGGTTGCGGCCCGGGCTGCGGCTGGCGGTAGTCGATCAGGAGCCCGACTTGCTGCCCTCCGATACGGTGTTTGCCGCGGTCGCCGGCGGCCTGGCCCTGCAAAGCGCCTTGCTGGCGCAATACGAAGCGCTTCTCGCCCGGGGTGCCGATGAGCCCGACGCGCTGGCCGGGCTGGGTGCGCTGGAAGCGCGCATGGCCGAAACCGGTGCCTGGGACGTGCCGCGGCGGGTCGAGGCGGCGCTGGAGCGCCTTGGGCTGGCCGCCGATGCGGTGGTCGGCGAATGCTCCGGCGGCACCAAGAAGCGCATCGCGCTGGCACGCGCGCTGGTCGGCGAACCGGAGCTCCTGTTGCTTGATGAACCGACCAACCATCTGGATATCGAAGGCATCGCCTGGCTCGAGGACTTGCTGGTCGGCTTTCGTGGTGCGGTACTGCTGATCACCCACGATCGCGCCTTCCTGGATCGCGTGGCAACACGCGTGGTCGAGCTCGATCGCGGCCGCCTGTTGTCATTTCCCGGCAACTTCGCCGCCTACCAGGCGCGCAAGGCGGAGCAGGTCGAAGTCGAGCGTGTGGTCAACGCGAAGTTCGACAAGTTTCTCAAGGCCGAAGAGATGTGGATCCGCAAGGGCGTCGAGGCGCGCCGCACGCGCAATGAAGGAAGGGTGCGGCGGCTTGAACGCCTGCGCCGCGCGCGCAGCGAACGTCGCGAACGTCAGGGCGCGGTGGTGCTGGCAGTCGACAACTCGGCGCGTTCGGGCAAGCTGGTGGCGGAATTCACGGCGGTGTCAAAGGGTTGGGGGCAGGTCACTGCCGTGCGCGAGCTCACCACCACCATCATGCGCGGCGACAAGATCGGCATCATCGGGCCGAATGGCGCCGGCAAGTCGACTCTGATTCGCCTGCTGCTGGGCCAGATCGAACCGGATGCCGGTGAGGTACGCTTGGGCACGCGGCTGGAGATCGCCTATTTCGACCAGTTTCGTGCCGTGCTCGACGACAACGCAACCCTGATCGACACTATCAGCCCCGGCTCCGAATGGGTTGAAACCGGCGCGCCGGATGGCGTGGCACGCAAGCATGTGATGACCTATCTGGCCGACTTCCTGTTTCCGCCGGAGCGCGCGCAGGCCAAGGTGGGAGCGCTGTCCGGTGGCGAGCGCAACCGCTTGCTGCTGGCACGCCTGTTCGCGCGGCCGGCCAACCTGCTGGTGCTCGACGAACCCACCAACGACCTCGATATCGATACGCTGGAATTGCTCGAATCGATGCTGCAAGACTATTCCGGTACCGTGATTCTGGTCAGCCATGACCGCGCCTTCCTCGATAACGTCGTCACCGAGGTGTTGGCGTTCGAAGGCGACGGGCGCTGGACCGCCAATCCTGGTGGCTACAGCGAGTGGCAGGCGGTACTTGCGCGCCGGGCGCAGGCGCCAGGCAAGAATGCCGCGGCGGCCGCCGCGCAGGCGAACGCCAGGGTCGCCGCGCCCGCGGCGCAGGCACGGCGACCCAGGCTTTCGTACAAGGACGCGCGCGCCCTTGAGGCCCTGCCCGGGCAGATCGACGCCCTCGAGGCCGAGCAGGTGGCGCTCAACGCGCGTCTGGCCGATCCCGACATTTATGTGAAGGCACCGCACGAAGTGGCGCGTGCCAGCGCGCGCATCGAAGCGATCGAACGCGAACTTCTGCTTGCACTGGAGCGCTGGGATCTGCTTGAAAAGGCGCGGGCCTGAATCGGCCTGGCGTAGCCGGCCGCGTATAATTTGCGCTTGAAGCCAGCGGCCGTCCGGACCGCGCTGGCTCGGTTCAACCACCAAGCCATGCGCCACGAATCGATGTTGCAAGCCGCCGCGCCAGATCAACCCCTGCGCTGGCTGCCGGCCGTGCGTGCCTGGCGCTACGCACTGGTAGTGGTGGCAAGCGCTCTGTTCGCACTTACCTTCGCCGCCTGGTTGCGACCCAACATGGTGTTCGACCTTGCGAACATGATTTTTTGCGGCTAGTCGTCAAAGTCCGCCTGATTTTTCAGCGCCCCAGCAAGACCGTTGACCGGCTTGGCTTTTTTTGTTTTCGGGCCGGCTTTTTCCACCTTTTCTGTGGATAACTCGGGCCCATCATTCGCCGTCCCGCATATTGACAATGGCAAAAAACGCATATAACGAATCCTCGATCCGTGTGTTGAAGGGTCTTGAGCCGGTGCGCGAGCGACCCGGCATGTACACCCGTACCGAAAGCCCGCTGCATATCATCCAGGAGGTGCTGGACAACGCCTCCGACGAGGCACTGGCCGGGCATGCAAAGGGAATGCAGATGGTGTTGCATGCCGACGGTTCGGTGTCGGTGGTCGACGACGGGCGCGGCATTCCGGTGGGCATGCATCCCGAGGAAAAGGTGCCGGTCATCGAGATCGTCTTCACACGCCTGCATGCGGGTGGCAAGTTCGACAAGAAAGGCGGCGGCGCCTACACCTTTTCCGGCGGCCTGCACGGCGTGGGCGTATCGGTGACCAATGCCTTGTCGACGCGGCTTGAGGTGGTGGTGTGGCGCGATGGCGGCGAGCATCGCATCGTCTTCAACGACGGTGGCCAGGTCGCTGAACCCTTGAAGCGGGTTGGCAAATCCGATCGTCACGGCACGCTGGTGCGCGCCTGGCCGGACCCGAAGTATTTTGATTCGGGCGTGGTGCCGCTGGAGGAATTGCGCAGGCTCTTGCGTTCCAAGGCGGTGCTTCTGAGCGGCGTTGCCGTCACCCTCACGGTCGAGAAAACCGGCGAGGTCCAGACCTGGCTGTATCGCGACGGCCTGCGCGGCTATCTGCAGGAAGCCTTGTCCGGTGCCGAGCCGGTGATTCCGTATTTCGAGGGTGAGAAATACGTAGGCGCGGCCGATGATGCCTTTGCCGAAGGCGAGGGCGCGCAATGGGTGGTGGCCTGGACCGAAGACGGCGCCACCGCGCGCGAGTCCTATGTCAACCTGATCCCGACTTCCGCCGGCGGCACCCACGAAGCGGGCTTGCGCGAAGGCTTGTTCGGTGCGGTCAAGACTTTCATCGAGTTGCATTCCCTCCTGCCCAAGGGCGTGAAGTTACTGCCCGAAGACGTGTTCGCGCGCGCCTCTTTCGTGCTGTCGGCCAAGGTGCTCGACCCGCAGTTCCAGGGGCAGATCAAGGAGCGTCTGAACAGCCGTGATGCGGTGCGCCTGGTGGCGCAACAGACGCGGCCCATGCTCGAATTCTGGCTCAACAGTCACGTAGACCAGGGCAAGAAGCTGGCCGACCTGGTGGTCAGGCAGGCGCAGGTGCGCATGCGTGCGGGCCAAAAAGTCGAGAAGCGCAAGGGCTCCGGTGTCGCGGTGCTGCCCGGCAAGCTGACCGATTGCGAATCCAGTGACGTTGCGCGCACCGAGGTTTTTTTGGTCGAAGGTGATTCGGCCGGCGGCAGTGCCAAGATGGGGCGCGACAAGGGTTTCCAGGCAATCCTGCCGCTGCGCGGCAAGGTGCTCAATACCTGGGAGACCGAGCGCGACCGCCTGTTTGCCAACAACGAAGTGCACGATATTGCGGTGGCCATCGGCGTCGATCCGCACGGCCCGCATGACACGCCGGACTTGAGCGGCCTGCGCTACGGCAAGATCTGCATCCTGTCCGACGCCGATGTCGACGGCTCGCACATTCAGGTTCTGCTGCTGACGCTATTCCTCAAGCACTTTTCGAAGTTGATCGTCGCCGGCAACATCTACGTGGCACGGCCGCCCCTGTTTCGTATCGATGTGCCGGCCGCCGGCAAACGGCCGATGCGCAAGCTCTATTGCCTGGACGACACCGAACTCGAGATCGCCGAGGACAAGCTTGCCAAAGAGGGCGTGCGCCCCGGTTCGTGGCAGATTTCGCGCTTCAAGGGCCTGGGCGAAATGAGTTCCGTGCAGCTATGGGAAACCACCATGAATCCGGATACGCGGCGGCTGTTGCCGGTACGTTTCGGCAACCTCGATTTCGCCGGCACCGGCTTGAAGTTTCACATGCTGATGGGCAAGGGCGAGGCGGCAGCGCGGCGGGTCTGGCTCGAGGAACACGGCAACGAAGCGGAAGCCGATATCTGAAGCGCAGTACTTGCGCCGCGTTGTGAATGTCACTCAAGGCGGCATTGGTGCGCTTTGGCAGGGTCGACGTGGCCTTGGCGTTGCCGCTAACGCGTGTTCGGCGCCGCCTGATGAGTTGGCTTGGCGTTTTCTACGCCAGGCCGTTGGAAAAGGCGCAACAAATCCCTCTACCGCAGACGCTCGAACGGGTTTGTTGCAACAAGACAAACCATCGCAAAAGCGGCTTTTGTTCCCTACGGACGTAGTATTTGGCGTTGGTCAGCCGGCCAAGCTTGGCTTTTTTGGTCGGGTTGGCAACGCTGCCCGATTCTCGTTATGCTAAAGGTTTGGCTTGTCCGGCACTTTCGGCGCTTTTTGTGCATTCGCAAGCAATGCCGGTCACGCAAGCCTGACCGCCGCGCCAAGACGACGCCACCAACGGGGAGAATGCAGTGACAAGATTGTATGGCCGCCAGGCCTTTCTGGACTTGCTCGTAAGCGAGGGCGTGACGCACCTGTTCGGCAATCCGGGCACCACTGAACTGCCTATCATGCAGGCGCTGCCTGATTTCGCGCAATTGCAGTTCGTGCTGGGCCTGCAGGAATCCGTCGTTGTCGCCATGGCTGATGGCTTCGCGCGTGCCTCGCGCAGTTTGACTGCGGCCAACGTGCACGTGGCGCCTGGCTTGGGCAACGCGATGGGGGCGCTGTACAACGCCAAGTTTTCCGGCTCGCCCATCATCGTCACCGCCGGCCAGCAGGAGCAGGGCCACGGTCTGCTCGAACCGCTGCTGTATGAGCCCCTGCCGCCAATCGCCGCGCCCCTGGTCAAGTGGGCAGTCGAAGTGGGTCGGGTGCAGGACCTGCCGCGCATCATGCGGCGCGCCGCCAAGGTGGCGATGACGCGCCCGACCGGGCCGGTCTTCATCAGCCTGCCCGGCGACATTCTCAACGAATGCGCCGACCTCGACCTGGGTCGCAGCGTGCGCATCGATGAACGTGTGCGGCCGTCGGACGAGTCGATCGGCGCACTGGCGCGCCTGCTGCTTTCGGCCAAGCGGCCGGCCATCATCGCCGGGCAGGAACTGGCCACCCACCATGCGTTCGGGCAAGCCGGTGAACTGGCCGCCTTGCTGGGCGCGGCGGTCTACCAGGAGCCGGTGCCATATGCGGCGTCGTTTCCGACCGCGCACCCGCAATACGTGGGTGCGCTCACGCGCAGCCAGAAAGCGGTGCGTGCGCTGCTCGAGCCCTACGACATGGTGATCTGCCTGGGCGCCGACCTGCTGCGCATGTCGGTCTACAGCCCGGTTGAACCACTGCCGGAGCACGTGGCTGTGGTGCATTTGAGCGAGCGGCCGTGGGAGCTTGGAAAGAATTACCGCACCGACCTTGCGATCGCCGCCAACGTGCGCGAGACTCTCACGGTACTGTTGCCCGCGCTCAAGGCAACTGCGGATGTTGCCTGCCGGAATGCCGCCGAAGAGCGATGTGCGCGTATCGCCGCCGACAACTGGAGCGTGCGCCGCATACTGGCGCGCGACCGCGCCCTGCTGCGCGAAGCCGAGCGCCCGATGGAGCCCACGATACTGATGCTGCGCTTGGCCGAAAACCTGCCGCCGGACGCTATCGTGGTCGACGAGGCCTTGACCTCGGCCACCAGCTTGCCCCACTTCATGCACCAGCACGACCCCTGCAGTCTGTTCGGCCTGGCCAGTGGCGGGCTCGGGTTCGCGGTGCCGGGCGCGGTCGGCATCAGCCTGGCCAAGCCGGGCCGGCCGGTAGTGGCGATCGTTGGTGACGGCAGCGCGATGTATGGCATCCAGGGCCTGTGGACGGCGGCCCACCTGCGCTTGCCGATCACCTATGTGATCACTAACAACCGCAGCTACCGCATCATCAAGGAGCGTCTGGTGGCAATGCAGGGTTCGGATCGCTTTGTGGGCATGGACATGCGTGATCCCGCGATCGATTTCTGCAAGCTGGCCGAGTCGTTCGGGCTTTCGGCCAGTCGTATCAGCGATCCGGCCGATGTCGGCGCGGCGTTGCGAGCAGCGCTTGCCAGCGGCAAGCCCAACCTGATCGAGATCGCGGTGGCCGACGGTTTCGGGGGTTGAAGGCCCATCATGCGCGAGGCGTGGGCAGGGCCGGTCGAGAAGGGCGCCAATGCCATTCGACAAGGCATCGAGGCGCTGCCGACGCCGGTGTTTCCGCAGGCGGTCGGCTACACGTTTCTCGGCTGCTACATCCTGTTGGCCGTGGTGACGCTGACCATCGCGCTTTTGCGGCGCCGCAATCCCGCGCGAGGCTTCAATGAAATTCGACTGCGCGTTCGCAGTTTCTGGTTCATCGTGATACTGGCCACGCTTGCGCTCGGGTTCGCGCGCTGGTTCTCCATTGTCTGCATCGCATTCATCAGCTTCGTGGCCTTCAAGGAATACCTGTCGCTGATCCCGACCCGGCGCGCCGATCATCGCGTGCTGTTCTGGGCCTATATGGCGATCCCCTTGCAATACCTGCTGGCCGGGTCCGGCTGGTACGGCCTGTTCATCATTTTCATTCCGGTGTTCTGGTTTCTGGCGTTGCCGATGCGCATGGTGCTGATCGGCGAGACCAGGGGCTTCCTGCGCGCGGTCGGCCTGTTGCAGTTTGGCCTCATGACCTGCGTATTTTCCCTGTCGCACATGGCTTACCTGCTGGCTCTGCCTGAGGCCGGCAATCCGCAGGGCGGTGGCGTGGCCTTGTTGTTCTACCTGGTGTTTCTGACCCAGTTCAACGATGTTGCGCAGTATGTCGCGGGCAAACTGATCGGGCGACGCAAGGTGACGCCCTCGGTGCACCCGGGCAAGACTGCCGAGGGCTTGCTGGGCGGGGTGGCGGTGACAGTCGCGCTGGCGCTGCTGCTGGCGCCGTGGCTCACCCCCTTGTCGCTCTACGACGCGCTGGGTGCAGGCCTTCTGATCGGTTTTGGCGGCTTTCTGGGCGACATCATCATCACCGCGATCAAGCGCGATCTCGGGGTGTCGGAAGGCGATTCCCTGACGGTGGGGCACGGCGGCATTCTCGGGCGGGTCGACAGCCTTACCTTTACCGCGCCGGCTTTTTTTCATTTCGTGTATTTCCTTCATTACTGATGCCGCCTTTCTTGCGTGCCCTGTGCCGCTGGGCCTTCCTCATCCTGGTCGCCTGGCCGATCTGTCTGGTGGTGCTGGGCATGAACGTGCGGCACCGCAACCGTTTGCCGCGCCAGGGGCCTGCGATCGTCACGCCCAATCACAACAGTCACCTTGACACACTGGCGATGTTGACCCTGTTTCCGTGGCGCCAAATCCCCAAGGTGCGGCCGGTAGCCGCCGCCGACTACTTTCTCAAGACCGGCTTGATGGGTTGGTTCTCGCTCAATTTCGTGGGCATCATTCCGATCGCCCGCAAGCGCGGTGCCGACCAGGCCGATCCGCTGGCCGAGTGCTACGCAGCGCTTGCGCGCGGCGAGATACTGATCATCTTTCCCGAAGGTACCCGCGGCGAGCCCGAGCGCATGCAGGAACTCAAGTCCGGAGTGGCGGTACTGGCCTCGAAGTTTCCTCTGGTTCCGGTGGTGCCGATCTTCATGTACGGCCTGGGCCGTGCGATGCCGCGCGGGGCGTTTGTACCAGTGCCGTTTTTTGTCGACGTATACGTAGGCCAAGCCATGCAATGGGGTCAGGATTCGGCAGGCGGTGACAAGAAAACCTTCATGGCGTCGCTTGAGACCAACATGCGCATTCTCGGCGAAAAGCACGAGCGGCCGGAATTCGATTGATGGTCTCCCAAAAACACGCCAGTCCCGCCAGTCCCGCCAGAGGCGCGTTTTTGTCATGCATTCTGCAATTTTCAATACTGGCGCGCCCTGTTGGCGCAGTTCCATGGATGGCCGGAGCCGGCGCATCCTCTAGAATGGCGGCATGAGGCTTCTTGCATGCGCCATGGTTTCCTTGCTGCTTGCTGCCGGCGCGTCGCCGGCGCTGGCGGATCTTTATGGTTTTGTCGACGACCAGGGAAAAATCCATCTGGCCAATGAAAAGCTCGATGCCCGCTATGAGTTGTTCGTCAAGGGCGAGACCAAGACCGAGTTCAAGCTGTCGTCGGAGCTCAAGTACCTGCCGCCGACCGATGCATTGCGCGACCACATCATCTACAAGCGCCTGCTGAAAACACCAAATGTCGCCAAATTCGAATCCTTGGTGCACCAGGAAGCGACGCGCCAGAAGCTTGAACCGGCGCTGGTCAAGGCGGTGATCGCGGTCGAGTCGGCCTACGATCCGGCGGCGGTTTCGCCCAAGGGTGCGGTGGGGCTGATGCAACTCATTCCCGGCACCGCTGCGCGCTACGGTGTAAAGAAAAGTACAGATCCGATCGAGAACGTCAGTGGCGGCACGCGCTATTTGCGCGACCTTCTCAAGATGTTCGATGGCAACTTGTCACTGGCACTGGCCGGCTACAACGCCGGCGAGGGCGCGGTGCAGAGATATCGCAACACCATCCCGCCGTTCCCCGAAACACAGGCCTATGTCAAGCTGGTGATGCAGTTCTATGAGCATTTCGGCGGTGGCGTGCAGCCGGTGCAGAAGGTGGTCAGGGTGCAGGAGAGCGGACGCATCCGGCTCACCATTCCCGGCCGCCGCAATCTGCCGCCAGAGGGCGTGACCGCGCCCGGCCTGATGGTCGAGCCCAGACCGGGCACTCTCGCCCCGGGCCAGCCCGCACCTTTGTGAGCAAGTTGCGTCTGAAGGCCAAAGCTCCGGCCAGGCGGCCGTCGGCACAGGTCGATCTATTTGCCGCCATTGAAGAACCCAACGAAGTGGAAGATTCCCATTTGAACCAGCAGGACAATAATTCATCCGATTTGGCGCAGGCGCACGAGGAAGCGCTGCAAGTGCAAGTCGATACGCATGCGCTGGCGCAGACACCAACCCTGATGTCCGGAGTCACTGACGAAGCGGGCCACAATCTCGACGGCGGTGGTGGCGCTGCACCACCGACTGGAGGTGGTGGGCCGTTGCCGCCGTTGCCCGACGGCGACTACCTGCCCCTGGCGCTCTATGCGGAGCGCGCCTATCTCGACTACGCGGTCTCGGTAGTCAAGGGCCGCGCCCTGCCGGACGTGGCCGACGGTCAGAAGCCGGTGCAGCGGCGCATCATTTTCGCGATGCACGAAATGGGTTTGGCGGCCAGCGCCAAGCCGGTCAAGAGCGCGCGCGTGGTGGGTGATGTGCTGGGCAAGTACCACCCGCATGGCGACCAATCGGCCTACGATGCGCTGGTGCGCCTGGCGCAGAGTTTCTCAATGCGCTACCCCCTGATCGACGGCCAGGGCAACTTCGGCAGTCGTGACGGCGACGGCGCCGCCGCGATGCGCTACACCGAGGCAAGGCTGACGCCGATTGCCCGGCTGCTGTTGGACGAGATCGGCATGGGCACGGTTGATTTCGCGCCCAACTACGACGGTTCGTTCGAAGAGCCCAAACGCATGCCGGCACGGCTGCCGATGCTCCTGCTCAATGGCGCCTCGGGCATCGCGGTCGGCATGGCCACCGAGATTCCTTCGCACAATCTGCGTGAAGTAGCCAAGGCTGCAGTGGCGCTGATGCGGAAACCCAGAATCAGCAGCGACGAATTGCTCGAACATGTGGCGGGCCCGGATTTTCCCGGTGGCGGGCAGATCATTTCATCACGCGCCGAGATCGCAGACGCCTATGCTGCCGGACGCGGCTCGCTCAAGGTGCGCGCGCGCTGGTCGGTCGAAGAGCTGGCGCGCGGGCAGTGGCAGTTGGTGGTGAGCGAGCTGCCGCCCGGCACCTCCTCGCAAAAAGTGCTGGAAGAGATCGAGGAGCTTACCAATCCGAAGATCCGCATCGGCAAGAAGGCCTTGAGCCTGGAGCAGCAAAACCTGAAGGCGCTGGTGCTGTCGCTATTGGATGCGGTGCGCGATGAATCCGGCAAGGACGCTGCGGTGCGCCTGGTGTTCGAGCCCAAGACTTCGAAGATCGACCAAACCGAGTTCATGACCGCTCTCCTGGCACACACCAGCATGGAATCGTCGGTGTCGCTCAACATGGTGACCATCGGCCTGGACGGCAGGCCGCGACAGAAGTCTTTAAGGGACGTATTGGCCGAGTGGTGCGAGTTCCGCTTCGCCACGGTGACCCGCCGCACGCAGCATCGGCTGGGCAAGGTCGACGAGCGCATCCACATCCTCGAAGGGCGGATGATCGTCTACCTGAATATCGAGCGCGTGATCCGCGTGATCCGCGAGTCGGATGAACCCAAGCCGGCGCTGATCGAGGCGTTCAAACTCACCGCGATTCAGGCAGAAGACATTCTGGAGATCCGCCTGCGTCAGCTGGCGCGCCTGGAAGGCATCAAGATCGAACAGGAGTTGAAGTCCCTCAGGGGCGAGAAGAAAGATCTGGAGCACCTGCTGGCCGACGAAGCGGCGATGAAAAAGCTGGTCATCAAGGAGATCGAGGCGGACGCGAAGCAATTCGGCGACGAGCGCCGTACCCTGATCGAAGAAGCCGTGCGCTCGGTGGTGACGCAAACCGTGCTCGACGAACCGGTCACGGTCATCTTTTCCGAAAAAGGCTGGGTTCGTGCGCGCTCGGGGCATGGCCACGACACCGCCCTGTTCAATTTCAAGGAAGGTGACGCGTTGTACGGCGCCTTCGAATGTCGCACGGTCGACCAGTCGGTGTTCCTGGGCTCCAACGGCCGCGCCTATTCGGTGCCGGTGGCGCAACTGCCGGGTGCGCGTGGCGATGGTGTACCGCTCACTTCCCTCATCGACCTTGAGGCCGGCACGCGGGTGGTGCACATGCTGGCCGCAGCGGCGGAGCTGCGTGTGCTGGTGGCCGGCAGCAATGGTTATGGTTTTCAGTGCAAGGTGGGCGATATGTTGTCGCGCGTCAAGGGCGGCAAGGCTTTTCAGAAGCTTGACGAGAAGAGCGAACCGGTGCGCCCGGCCCTGGTGCAAGACGGGCAGACCAGGCTGGCGGTGATGGGCAGCATGCAGCGCCTGCTGGTGTTTGGCGTCGACGAGGTGAACACCCTGAGCAGCGGGCGCGGCGTGATCCTGATGGAGCTTGAATTGCGCGAGACCCTGCTGGCGGTGGCCGCGGTGGGCGCCAGCGGCATCGTCGTCGAAGGCGCCGGGCGTGGCGGCAAGGAGTTCAACGTGCCGCTCAGCTTGCGCGCGCTCAAGACCTACGAAGGCAGGCGGGCACGCAAGGGGAAGATGTTGGTGGAGAAGATCAAGGCGGCCGGGTTGCGGGGCGTGGGCGTGGTGTAGCGCTGCCATACGCCTGGATGTCCGCGCGAGGGTTGTGCCCCGGGGGCGCCACGCTGCCGCGGCTTTCGCCGCGCATCAATTCGAGGTAATTTGCATAAGGCGATGCAAATCACCGGATAAGCGAGGGGCGATGATGCTTCGGTGGCGCAGGTTGGGCGGTCGCAAAAGCTTGTCGCGGACGATCTGCGACGCTGCCCCGCGATGACGGCAGCTACGCAATGCGCCGCTTGCGGTTCGGCCTTTTCGCCCGGTCAGAAATTCTGCGGCGAGTGCGGGAGTCGGTTATTGCCGGAAGCGGTGCCTAGCGCCGACGCCGAGTTGGGCGGAGTTGCCGGCGGCGAACGCAAGCAGGTCACCATCCTCTTTTGCGACATTGTTGGCTCGACTTCGCTGGCGGCGAAGCTGGGCGCTGATCGCATGCATCGTGTGTTGAACGAGTTCATGCCGGTCGCCGAAGCCCATGTGCGCCAGTACGACGGCGATCTGAACCAGTTTCTTGGCGATGGTTTCATGGCGCTGTTCGGTGCGCCGATCGCCCGCGAGGATCACGCCCGGCGGGCCGCGCTGGCCGCGCTGGCGATTCGCGACGCGGTGGCTGCGCGTGTCTGGTCCACACTGCCTGCGGGCGAGCAGTTGCGTATTCGCATCGGCCTCAACAGCGGCCCGGTCGTGTTCGGACCAGTGGGCGACAAGCAGGGCGCCAGTGTGACTGCGATCGGCGACACGGCAAACGTGGCGGCCCGCCTGCAAACCGAGGCACAACCGGGTCAGGTGGTTTGCAGCGTGCCGGTGGCCAAGGCGATTGCAGCGTTTGTGGAAATCCGCGCGCTCGGTGCGCGCAAAGTCAAGGGCAAGGCCCTGCCGATCGAGGTGTTTGAGCTCATCGCAGAGGGGGCGCAGGCCCTGCACCGCCCGGCGGGATTTGATGTCGACGCAGAATTGGTCGGCCGCGGCAGTCAGTGGGCGGCCCTGCGGGCGGCGATGGAAAGGGCGTGCGGCGGTATCGGCGGCATTGTGAGCATCGTCGGTGAGGCCGGGCTGGGAAAGTCTCGGCTGCTGGCTGAAGCGCAGATGCTGGCGCTGGCCAACGGTGTGCGCTGGGTGCAGGGCACCTGCGTCTCGTATGGAAAACCCATCAGCTACCTGCCGTTTCGCGCGCTCATGCGTGACGCATTGGGCATCGCTGAAGAGGACGACGAAGCAAGCGCCTTGCGCAAGGTGGCAAGAGCAATCGACGATTTGTTCGGCGCGGAGTCGGCGGACATCACGCCGTTTGTCTCCTTGCTGCTAGGGCTTCGTCCCCAGGGCACGGACGCGCAGCGCCTGCAGGCGCTCGAAGGCCAGGCGACCGGGCACCAGATATTTTTCACCAGCCTGCGCGTGGTGGAGCGCTTGGCGCAGGCGCGCCCGCTTGCGTTTGTGCTGGACGATTGGCAGTGGGCCGATAGCTCCTCCGCGGCCTTGCTACAGCATTTGCTGCCGCTGGCGTTGAAACTGCCGATACTTTTCGTGATCGCATATCGACCAGGTGGCGAAAGCGGCAGCGTCGCTGGCCTGGCGCATGCGCTTCGCGGCGACGGGCAGCTGGCAGGTTTGCATGCTGCGATCGCGCTGGCGCCGCTTGACCAGACCGAGGTGCGCGCGTTGGTTGCGCAGTTGCTGCCGCCTGGCCCCGTGCCGAGCACACTCGAAGCCTACTTGTCGCGCCGCTCGGGCGGCAATCCGTTTTACCTCGGAGAACTGGTGCGCACCCTGGTGGCAACCCAGGCGATCGAACCTGACCGCTTGGGAGGCGGATGGCGCACCACCGGGCGCCTGGATGCGAATCTGCTACCCGACCGCATTGAAGGAGTGATTCTGGCGCGCGTCGATCGACTCGACGGCCGCGCCAAACAACTTCTCAAACTGGCGGCGGTTATCGGGCGCAGCTTCAGCTTGCGCGTGCTTGAGGCGGTCGCGCAGGCGCATCCCGACCTGGACGGCGATCTCGCAAGGCTCAAGGCCGCGGAATTGCTCGCCGACGCGCCGACGTCGCAGGATCCGGGCTGCGCTTTCTGCCACCCGCTAATCCAGCAGGCGGTCTACGACAGCCTGCTCGAAGAGCAGCGCCGCCAGTTGCATGGCCAGGTGGGGGCTGCGTTCGAGCGATTGTGCGCTGATCGTTTGCAGGAAATCTATCCACTGCTCGCGCATCATTTCGCCTGCGCCCAGGAATGGGACCGCGCCCAGGAATACCTGTTTCTTGCCGGTGGCGAGGCTGGGCGGATCGCAGCTGACACCGAGGCGCTGGATCTCTACGAAAGCGCGCTGGGTGCGGCGCTGGCGTCGTCGCGCCCGATGGACCGCGTGCGACGCGCGCAGGTGGCCACGCACATGGCCGAAGCCATGCATCGCCTGGGGCGCAATGAAGCCGCCCTGAAGCATGCGTTGGGGGCCTTGGCCGAGCTCGGGTTCCCCTATCCAGTCACGCCTCAAGCCACTTATGTGGCGATTGTCCGCACCTTGCTTGGACGCTCGGTACGACGAGTGCTGCGCCCGTTCCATCCCGCAGGGTTGGGTGGTGCCCGTCCGGCGGATCCGGCTTATGCGACAGCTTCGCAGTTGTTCGAGGTGATCGGTTCCATCGACTACTTCCTGCATCCGACGCGTTTTGCATTTGACATTCTCACCATGCTCGACGAGGCCGAGCGGCGGCCCTTGTCGCGCGGGCTGGCGATCAGTACCGCATCACTCGGATTGATCTGCGATTCGCTCGGGCTGTACCGGATCGGTGCGATGCTGCATCGGCGAGCGTTGCGTGCCGCGCGGCAACTCGATGACAGGCTGGCGCAAGGCTATTGCCTTCACCTGCGGGGCATGCATCAATACAGTCGCGGGGATTGGGCGGGCGCACTCGCGACACTCGATGCCGGGGCACGGGAACTCGATGCCGCAGGTCACTTGCGCTGGTGGGCATCGTGCACCGGCGCGGCCTATTTTGTCCTGCGCTCCATGGGCGACGTGCGCTGGATGGACCTGGCAGCGCGGCAACTGGAAGTCGGCACCGCGATCGGTGACGACCATGTAACGGCCTGGGGCATCAACGCCGCCGGCGTGGCGCACCTGTATCGCGGCGATCATGCCGCCGCCCTCGGCATGTTCGAGACGGCCAGCGCCGCATACGAGGCAATTCCGGACTACCGCTTTCTGGCAGGCGCGTGTGCCAGGCGGGCTCTGTGTCATGCCCTGGCCGGGCAGGTCGACACCGCAATCGGCTTGCTTGCCCGTTGCGAATCGCTGATCAGGGACTACCGCATCAGCGGCATGTCGGCATCGGCGCCGGTGCTGGTGTCAGCCGATGCTTATCTGTGCCTGGTAGAGCGCATCAGCGACGCGTCGCGACGCCATGCCATGCTGCGACAGGCGGCCAGCGCCTGTGCCCGTGCTGGCCGGCATGGGCGCGCGGTGCACGATGAAAGCGCGGCCGAGGCCTTGCGACTGCAGGGCGTGCATGCCTGGCTGAGCGGAAATCCGGCGCGCGCGACGCGGCTGTGGCATGCCGCGCAACACGCAGCGGAGGCTGTTGGCGCCCTGTACGTGCTGGCGCGCACGCACCATGAATTTGCGTCGCGGACCGGAGACGCCACGCATGCCGGCCGCGCGCGCGAGCTGTTCGAGAAAACCGGGGCTGCGCCTTTCTAGCGACGCAGGTTTAGCCGGGTGACCGGCGCGCGACCAGCGCTTGGCGACATGTTGTCGCCAACGGTCCATGCCGGGTCTTGCTGCAAACGTCACGGCCCGCGATAGCTGCAGCGCTTGCTCCGGCACCAAGGCTAAGCGCCGCCAGCCTGGCAGCGCGCAATCCACTTGGCCGTGAGCTTCTCTTGCAAGGAATTCTGCGCCAGCCGGTCATTCAGGATGCCGAAATCCACACGGTCGAGTTCCTGATCCTGGTTGAAGCAGGAGAACACGTAAGTCGTCTCGCCGGTCACCGGGTCGTGGTGCGGCTGCAGGCATTGCGCGCAAATCTCTTTCATCATGCATTGCATCGGCGAATTGATCGAGCCCAGGGCGATGTGTTGCACCTTCAGATGCGGTTTCAGCACATGGTGGCGCGCGCGCCCGACCGCGGCCATCATGCGATCCGAGCCGATGGCGATGATGCGGTCGGCATCTTCAAGCCGGATGCCGATGTCGCCCAGGCGCCCGGAGGCATAGGCGTCCATCGCCTGCACGATGTTGCCCACGAAAGTGCGGTCCTGCGGGCGCGTTGGCGCGAAGCCGGGCTCTTCGTCGCAACACCACACCACCAGGTCGGCGGCACGCTCGATTTCCTCGACCTTGTAGCGGTCGATGGTTTTCTTGTAGCCGGCGAAATAAAGCACTTTCGAGCCGACACTGCGGAACGCCTGGCCGATCGAGAACAGCACGGCATTGCCGAGGCCGCCGCCAACCAGGGCTACGGTCTGGTCGGGCACGATGTGGGTGGGCGCGCCGGTCGGGCCCATCAGGATCACCGCTTCACCGGGCTTGAGCGAGGCGCACAGGTTGGACGAACCGCCCATTTCAAGCGCGATGGTCGAGACCAGGCCGGCCGCGCGGTCGACCCAGGCGCCGGTCATTGCCAGGCCTTCCATTTGCAGGCGCGTGTCCTTGACAAAAGGCGCCAGTGATTCGAAGTTTTGCAGCCGGTAGAACTGGCCGGGCTCGAACTTGCGCGCCGCAGCCGGGGCCTTGATCACCACTTCGATGATGGTGGGTGTGAGTCGGACAACCTCATGAACCGTGGCACGCCAGTCGGAGTTCAGGTGGGCGATGAATGGATTGGGGTGAGTGACGCCATGCGCCGCGCCCGCACTGGCCGCTGCGCAGAGCGACGGCGCTCGCTGCGCGAGCACGCGTGTGACCACCGGGAAACCCTGTTTGGCGGAACCCAGTGCCTTGACGACGTTGCCGAAATACGAAGGATGGACATCGCCGAAATAAGAGACAAAACGGCCATCGGCGGTTTTCGCTAGCAGCACGTCGGCCTTGCGCGGCTTCGAGATCGAGCTTTCAGGCTTGAGCGCCTGGCCGTCTTCATCACAGGCGGCGAAATACTTGCCGTCAACCTTGAATTGCGCGCGTGCGGCAGCGTCGCCCTCGCGCGCCAGCACCGTGTTCGGCTGGGTGCCGGCGGCCACGAACACGGTGTGTGCCGGCAGCCAGGTGTCGCCATCGCCTTCGAACTTGCCATCGGCCTTGATGCGACTGCGGGCGAACGCCATGCCCTTGACCGCACCGTAGTTGTCGATGTCGGCGCGCTTGGGCGTCAGGCCTTCGGCGAAGCTGATGCCTTCCTGCAGGGCAAGCTCCACTTCCTCGTGATTGAGGGTGTAGGACGGGCTGTCGACTAAGCGCCTGCGGTAGGCAATGGTCACGCCGCCCCAGTTCCTGAGCAACTCGATTACGCGCGGCTCGCGGCCCTGGCGCGCGGCGGTCTCACGCTCGGCGCGAATCGCGCGCGCATGTGCCAGAAACTCCTCCGCGACTTCGCGTTCTTCGTCGCGCCAGGCGGCGCGCACCGCGCTGATGCCCTGTTCCTTGACCAGGATCTCGTGGCGCGCGAGAAACTTTTCCACTTGTACCTGGTAGTAGGCCAGTGACTCGGTGGCGGTGTCGATCGCGGTCAAGCCGCCGCCGATCACCACCACCGGCAGGCGCAACTGCATGTTGGCGATGGAATCGGCCTTGGCTGCGCCGGTCAGTTGCAGCGCCATCAGAAAATCGGAGGCGGTGCGCACGCCACGCGCAAAGCCGTTGGGGATGTCGAGGACTGTCGGGCGGCCGGCACCGATGGCCAGCGCGACATGGTCGAATCCCAGCGCCCACGCATCATCGAGGGTGACGGTGCCGCCAAAGCGTACGCCGCCAAACAGCGCGAACTCCGCTCGACGCTCGAGCAGCAGGCGTATCACCTTGAGAAAGCTCTTGTCCCAGCGCACCGTGATGCCGTATTCGGCAACACCGCCGAATCCGGCCATGGTGCGTTCGTCGAGTTCTTCCTTGATCTCGGCGAAATCGCGAATCGGCTCGAACGCGGTGCGCGAACCATCCAGGCGCACGCCGGAAAGCGATTGCGCAAGCGGTTCGATTTTCAGGCCGTCGATGCCGACCACGGTGTGGCCGTCATTCAGAAGGTTGTGCGACAGGCCGAATCCGGCCGGGCCCATGCCCGCCACCAGTACCTTGTAGCCGCTCGGGACGGCCGGCAATGGGCGCCTGAGATTGAGCGGGTTCCAGCGCGTCAGGAGCGAATAGATCTCGAAACCCCAGGGCAGTTCCAGCACGTCCTTCAGGGTGCGGGTCTCGGCTTGCGGTATGTTGACCGGTTCCTGCTTCTGGTAGATGCATGATTTCATGCAATCGTTGCAGATGCGGTGCCCGGTGGCGGCGGCCAGCGGGTTGTCCACCGCGATGATGGCCAGGGCGCCAATGGCGTTGCCGGCCACCTTGGCCATATGGAACTCGCTGATCTTTTCTTCCAGTGGGCAGCCGGCCTGGCGCACACCGAAAACGGTGCGCTTGAAAGCTACGCCGCCGTCGGCCGCCGGCTTTTCCTTGAGCCCGGTGGAGCACGAATCCTTGCCCTGCTTGTGGCACCAGATACAGTAATTGGCCTGGTCGAGGGCGCCTGTCAGATCGGTGCCGGCGTCGGTCAGCTTGAAGCCCTGGCGGCGGCGAATATGCGCAGGCTTGATGGTGAAGGTGGTGGTGCCGTCGACTTGGCGGCGCTCGATGGCGTGATCGATCACGGTCAGCGGGTCGATCTTGCGCGGCGCCTTGAACAGCACGCCAAGGGCGTGGTGGTGCGCGCCAGCTTCAGTCAAAAGGGCCCAGGCAGCATATTTGAGTGCCAGGTCGAGGCTGCCGGCAAAGCCGGTTTCGTCGGCTTGCCAGCGCTTCACCTGGCGCGCGAATGCCAGTTCGAAGGCAGCGACATCGCTTGCGGCAGCGCCTAACAGGCTGCCCAGTTCGGCACCAAGGGCGGCGCCGTCAAAGCTTGCGGCCGCCACCGCATCATGGGTCTTGGCGGCCTTGCGCTGCACGAACTGGCGCTTGACTTCGAACAGCGGAGCCAGTTCATGGTGGCGTTCGGCCAGGGCGCTTACTTCGGCCGAAATGCCGAAGAGCTGGCCCAGAAAATCGTCCATGTGCGGGCTCAAGCCCAGCAACAACTCCGACTCGGCCCTGGCATCTTGGGCCGCGGGATTCTTGCGCGCTTCACCTAGCCTGGCCCACAAGCCCATGTCGGACTCCGCCAGGTGTGCGAGAAAGGCGGCGTCGACCCGGGAAAGCCCGGGCAGGTTGTAAAGATCGGGAAATTGCAGGTCAAAGGCAAGATTGAGCATCAGGGAATGTCCGTAAAAACAAAAAGGCCGCGCGGGCGGCCCATTCGGGGGGCGGCGCGCGGGTCTTAACCCCGGTCCAGGAGCGGCAGCTTGTCGGGCTTGTCTTTCCAGTCCTCGGCATCCGCCAGCGGGCCCTTGGTCTTGGTGATCGACTTCCAGGCCTTGGCCAGTTCGACATTGAGATCATAGAAGTGCTTCTGGCCGTCCGGCACATCTTCCTCGGCATAGATCGCGTTGACCGGGCATTCGGGAATGCACACCGCGCAATCGATGCATTCGTCGGGGTCGATCACCAGCATGTTCGGCCCTTCGCGGAAGCAATCCACCGGGCAGACGTCGACGCAATCGGTATATTTGCACTTGATGCAGGGTTCGGTGACGATGTGGGTCATGAAACGGGTGTCCTTGGCACGAGCCGACGCTGTGAGAATAACCGGCGCGACGATGGAGTCAAGCCGCCATTGCTTATGGGCGGACTAAACGAATGAGTCGGATGGATGTTTAGGCTGTAAGGCGACTAAGCATGAAATTTTAGCCGATTCGCGATCGCGGCGCACTTCACGGGGCCGCATATCAGGCTTGCCCGCTCCCTTGATTTTGCAGGTGCCGGCAGGCAAAGGTCCGCTGCAATGGTGGGGGGGCGTGCGATTTGGTCTTGCCTTCGGCCGCGTTCAGGCAATCGGCTATTTTCTCTGCAGAACCGTGATCTCGCTGCGCAATGCCTCCAAAATGGCCTTTCCATCCGCGCCTTTGCTCTTGACCTTTTCCACCCATGCCTGTTCAAGGCCGGCGGTGCGTGCCTTGAGGTCAGTCACCAGCTGCGGGCTGGCGTTCACCACCTGTATGTTGTTTTCCGCCACGGCCTTCTGACCGCGGCCATCGGCGGCATCCCATGCCCGACCGAAGCGGCGTGCGAGCGCTTCGCCTGAAATTCGGGCTATCGCGTCGCGGTCCGCCTGCGAAATCTGCAACCATTTCGCCGGGTTGGCGATCAGCGCGAAACTGACGTTGTACAGCCCGCCCGGGACATAGGTAACATGCTTGATCACACGCATCAGATTGAGCCCTACCGGGCTTTCCTTGGGCAGCATGGTGCCGTCGACGATACCCGAGGAAATCAGTTCATAGCTTTCGGAGGCTGGCTTGAGTACCGCAGTGGCACCCACGGCCCGGGTCACGTCGCTGACGACCCCGCTGGCAATCCGCAACTTGAGACCTTCGAAATCCTTGATCGCGACAACCGGTCGGCGCGAGTTGTAGACCTGGCCAGGACCATGGGTAAACACGCCGAGCGTGAGTACGCCCTTGTGCTCGTCGTATCTGGAAAGCAGGCGCTCGTAGATGCGCTGATAGGCGACCGACATCACCTCGGCCGAATCGGCCATGAACAGAAGTTCGACCGCTTCGGCCAGCGGAAAACGCCCCGGCGTGTAGCCATGCACCATGAACGAGATATCGGCCACGCCGTCACGAATCGCGTCGAAGGTGCCGGGCGGGTTGGCAACCGGTTTGGCCAGCATGCGGCAACTCACCCGCCCCTGCGTAACGGCCTCGATCTCCTTGCAGTACGGCACAGTCATCTCGGCAACCAGAGGATGGCTGGCGGGTACCCAGGAGCTCAGATCCAGAATGGTTTGGGATGCCGCAGGTGCGGCGGCTAGTAGCGACGCCCCAATGACGGCGATCAAGGCGCGAAAAGTCCTTTTCATAATGAGTTTTCTCCTCGGTTGGCAGCACGCTTGCGGCGCTGTTTTGGGTTGACCAGACTCAGGTCAGGCCTGGCAGTTTCGGCTCGATCGGCAAACAGCCCGGATGAAATCAATCGGGTGAAGGTGGTGGCAACCGCGTCCAGGCCCTGGTCGGCGGCGACGCCGGACCAGCGGGCAACGGCGTTGCACATGCCCAAAATGGCCAGTACGGTGAGCTTGCGGTCAATTTCCCTGGCGATCACGCCGCGGGTCTGGCCTTCAACCAGCAGCGCATGCCACAAATCCTCATAGTTGCGCGCCAGCGTGTCAAGCGGCCGCCGCACCGCCGCAGGCAACTCGCGGCGCTGAAACAGGAAGGCATGGACATAGAAGCGGTTTTCGAGCAGGGGTTCGAGGTGCGCACGCACGGCCTGGCGAACCTTGTCCTCGACCGGAAGCGCCGCTGCCTGTATCGCCGCGAGGCGTTCGACGAACTGCGTGATGCCGTAATAGCAGATCGCCTCAAGAATGCTTGCCTTGGATGGAAAGTAATAGTAAAGCGCTGCCGGTTGTACGCCGCAGCGATCGGCGATTTCGCGCATGCCGGCGCCGTGATAGCCACGCTCGGCAAACACATCGGCTGCGGCGCGCAAGAACTCGTCGCGCCGCTGGGCCTGGCCGGCGGTAGGCTTGTTGGCCAACTTCGACGTTGCCGGTGAGGTTCTCAAGTCGTTGAACGATCGTTAGAATTATTTCGAGTATAGGTTGCGGAATTTCCCGTGTCAATCCGTCGTTCAAGTCTCATAAAGTGACGCTTTCCGTAGTGGAATAAGCGCTTGACGATACTGAACCAACGTTATATTCTGGTACTTGTCAGGTACCGGGCCGAGGCGGACAGAAGTTCCCGCGACAGGCAATTCGTGAAGGGTTCGCCATGGGCGCGCATGAGGAAATGGGGCGGTTGACGCAGGAGCGGCAACCGCGGAACGAGGGGCCCTATCGCCTGAAGGCCCCGCTCCGGCATGCCAAGGACAAAGCCTGCGGCTTCGAGGTGCTCGATACCTTCGAACGCTTCAACCAGTCCAACGACATCTACACGCGCGGCCAGTGGGATTCGCGGATCCGCTCGGAGAAGGTGCTCAACTGGTTCAAGGGCATGTTCAAGCCCGGCCTGGGCGCGCGCAACGCGGATGGCTATTCGGTACGCGACTTCGCCTTGCGCAATGCCGGCTGGATGGGCGCCAACCTGACCATCCAGCGCAGCCTGCACCAGGGTCGGGTCGATGGTTTTCTTGACTATATCCAGCCTTATTCGGAGCCCAGCGCGGAACAGGTAGCGGTCGAGTCGCCGGCTGCCATGGCCGAAGAGATCAAGCGTGTAAGCCGCCTGTTCGGGGCTGACGGGGTTGGCATCACCCATTCCGATCCGCGCTGGCATTACACGCACAGTTTTGCAACCAAGGCCCTGGCCGAGAAACCCTACTCGATTCCGGAAGGTTTGCCCAACGTGATCGTGATCGTCACAGCGATGCACTACGACGCCGTCAAGTGCTATCCCTCGGCTACCGCCGGCATCGCCGTGGGCCATGGCTACTCGCGCGACTGCGAACTGGTGCAAAGCATCGCCACCTACATTCTCAACCTGGGTTATCGCGCGATTGCCAGTGTCAACGACTCATCGCTGGCGATTCCCTATGCGATCCAGGCCGGGCTGGGAGAGTATGGCCGCAACGGGCTTCTGATCACCAAGGACTTCGGTCCGCGCGTGCGAATCGGCCGCATCCATACCGACATGCCGCTTGACCATGATGAGCCGATCAGGTTCGGCGTGCGCGAGTTCTGCGATACAACCTGCCGCCGCTGCGCCGATGCCTGCCCGCCGAAAGCGATTCCGCAGGGCCCGCCCACCGAGGTGATTCCCAACCAGTCCTCGATCATCGGCATTCGCAAGTGGCAGATCGATGCGGAAAAATGCTTCAAGTTCTGGGTCAACCAGGCGACCGAATGCGGTATCTGCATGCGTGTTTGCCCCTACAACAAGGACATCTCGCGCTGGTGGTCGCGCTGGTATTACCGTGCCTGGCAACGGCTGGCGGCTTCACCTTTCAAGAAGCTGGCGCTGTGGCTCGATGTCAAGCTCAAGTTCGGCGAGCGCATGAAGCCCGCCCGGTTCTGGCAGCAGTTTCGCTCCAAATGAATCTGGTCAGGGCGCTCGCCTCGACGGTACGGCACCACGGCCCGCGGCCGGCCATGCAGGACACTGCACGAACCTACACATGGTCCGAATTCGGGGTGCGGGTGTCACGTGTTGCCGGCATGCTCAGGCGCCTGGGCGCATTGCCCGATGAACGCTTCGGCATTCTTGCGCGCAACGGCTTTCGCTACGAAGAACTCAAGTGGGCCGGTTTCTGGCTCGGTGCGATTCCGGTACCGCTCAATTTTCGCCTGGCGGCGCCGGAGCTTCTGCAGATTCTCGAAGATGCGCAATGCACCTGCGTCATGGTGGAAAGCGTGTTTGCGCCGATGTTTGAACATCCTGCGCTTGCCGCCTGGCGCGCCCGCATCACCATCTTTGGCGAAAGTGCCGGCGCCAACGCGGCCGCCTACGAAGCGATGCTTGCCGAGACAGCGCCGATTGCCGCGAGCGATCCCGATGCGGATGCGGACGCACTGTTGCTCTACACCGGGGGTACCACCGGCCGCAGCAAGGGTGTGCGCTTGTCGCACACCAATATTCTGTCCAACAACCTGGCGTTTGGCCTTGCAGTGGGTGCGCGACCCGAACATGTGTACCTGCATGCAGCACCGATGTTCCATTCGGCCGACCTGCTGGCAATGGGCTGGTTCCTGCAGGGGGCCGCGCAGTGTTTCTTGCCGATGTTCTCACCCCAGGCCTTCCTTCAGGCCATCGCATACCATCGGGTCGGCGCGGTGGTAACGGTGCCGACCATGCTGATCGGCACTGTTTCCTGCGCTGAGTTCGCGGCGGCCGATGTTTCGTCGTTGCGGGTTCTGATCTATGGCGCAGCGCCGCTGCCGCTGGAATGGATCGAACGGGTCGCGGGTGCGTTTCCCGCTGTTGAGCTGTTCAATTGCTACGGCATGACCGAGACCGCGCCCGATCTCACGATTTTCAATTCGCGCGAGTTTCGCGCCGCCATCGAACACATGGCCGTCACCGGTGAGCGCGACGGGCCGCTGCTTTCGGTCGGCAAGCCCAATGCGCACAATGAGTTGCGGGTGGTGGCGGCGGATGGGAGCGAGGTTGCGCCGGGCGCAGCGGGTGAATTGATCGCGCGCGGCCCGAACATCATGAAGGGCTATCACCACCGGCCCGAGGAAACGCGCGCGGCCCTGCGCGACGGCTGGCTGCACACTGGCGATGTGGCACGTATCGACGCCGCAGGGTATGTTTACCTGCTGGATCGCCTCAAGGACATGGTGATCACCGGTGGCGAGAATGTCTATTCTTCCGAAGTGGAGGCCGTGCTGCATCGTCATCCCGCCATCGCCGAGGCGGCGATCGTAGGCGTTGCGGATGAGCGCCTGGGGGAAATGGTCACGGCGGTGATCGTGGCAAAGCCGGGAATGCGGCCCAGTGCCGAAGAGATTGCCGCATACTGCCGGGCATACCTCGGAGGGTTCAAGGTGCCGCGTCGCTTCGAGTTTGTTGATCAATTACCCAAGAGCGCGCTGGGCAAGGTGCTCAAGGGTGAGCTCCGACGGTCCAGTCTGCGGGAGAAACACCATGTCCAATCTGGCTGAGCTGGTACGTGCGGCGCTGGCCCCCGACGCGGAAACGGCCATCGCGATGGCGCGTGCCGACGAACTCCGCAAGCTCGCGCTGACATCCGGTGTGGATGTGGTGGGCATCGCACCGGTCGAGCGCTGGGACGAATTCGTGCCGCCAGGCGCGCGGCCCTACGACATCCTGCCGGGCGCGAAGTCGGTGGTGGTGGTCGGCGTGCGCGGCCCTTCGGCCGGTGCATGGCAGTCACCGGACCACCGGCTGATCGAGATGAACGGCTACGACTTCGCCAACGATCGCGTGATTCATCTGGTGGCCGACCACATCGAGCAGGAATACGGTTACCAGGCGATCCAGGCGCCGGGCCTGCCGGTGGGCGGGCATCAGCCGGCCTTCTCGATGATGCTGGCGGCGGTGCTTGCAGGTCTGGGCACGCGTTCGTTCGCCGCCAACATCATCCTCAATCCGCAGTACGGCCTGCTGTATTACTCCGCTTGCCTGACCACGCTTACGTTGCCGGTCGATCCGATGCTGGAGCAGGACGTGTGCCCGGCGCCGATGTGCGTGCAGGTCTACAAGGCCGGCGGCAGGACACCCTGCCAGGCGGCCTGCCCGTCGGACGACGGCGGCTGCCTGCACGGGACGATCGGCCCGGACAACCGGATTGAATCGACCTACTACGATCGCGAGCGCTGCGTTTCGCGGGCGATGAATTTCGGCATCAACAGTTTCCAGAAGGCCTTGGAGCAGATCGCCAACGAAGATGATGACGAGCGCCGCCGCATGATGATCCACTCCGACTTCTTTACCCGTTCGGCGTCGGCCATCGCCTTCTACAAGGAAAGTGTGGCGCAGTGCTTCGAATGCATGCGCGTATGCCCGATCGGCCGGGCTGAAAGGAAGCTCAAATGAGCGCAGCGGATCTGGACCTGATGGAAGCCCACAAGCGCGAGCTGGGCGAACTGGCGAAGAAGGCCGGGGCACTGGTGTCGGGTGTGGCGGACGCCAACGCGTTCACCGCAGCCATGGAGGGACAGCGCCCGGGCGAACTGCTGCCGGGTTGCAAAACCGTATTCGTGCTTGGCGGCGCCCAGCCGCGCGCCGGCGACTGGGCCAGCCCGAGCTATCGCCACATGGAAACGACCTCGACCTCCGACCGCGTCACCGCGATGGGTAACCGCATCGCGCAGCACATCGAACGGCGCTTCGGCTATTACGCGGTCACCATCCCGCCGGGCGTGGACCGGGCGCGCCGGCCGTTCTTGAACATCGCGCTTGCCGCCGAACTTGCGGGCTGCGGTTCGCCGAGCCTGGCCGGGCCGGTATTGCATCCGCAATTCGGCTTCATGTATTACACTGCCGTGCTGACCACCTTGCCCTTGCCGGTGGACGCGCCGCTTTCGACACCGGCCTGTCCCGCACCCGAGTGTGTCTCGATGTGGGATGAGTTGGGCACCACGCCGTGCATGGCGACCTGCCCGATCGACGATGGTGGGTGTCTTGGCGGCAAGCTCGAGGGCGGCCGCGTCAAGGAGCGTCGCTATGATGTTGCGCGCTGCACCACCCGCGTGCAAACCTCGTTCATCCCGGGCTTTCAGAAGGCGCTGGAAGCGGTGTTCGACGAGCCGGAAAAGGAGAAGCGCAAGATGATCCTCTATTCCTCGCAGTTCACCCGCACTTTGTGGTCGATGTCGTACTCGAATGTGAGCCAGGGTCAGTGCTTCGAATGCATGAGGGTGTGCCCGGTCGGCTCCACGCAGCGCAATTTGCTTTGACGAAACGCCGCATAAGTCCGTATGGAACACGAGTCGCTTTTGCATGGTCTTGATTTGATTCCAGACTGCCGTCCGCGAGTCCGCGATACGGGGACTGTTTCAGGGTTTTCTTAGGGAGCATGCGAATGGGTTTCTATTTTGTCGATCCCGAGCTGTACCGGCAGTACAAGGAACAGGTGTTGTCGATGTCGCAGGCGATCCAGATCAACTATCCCGAGCACCTGCCGCCGGAGAAGCGCCAGCCGGGTTTTTCCGATCGCCAGATTGCCGAAAAGCTCGGCATCGAAGAGCGCGTTGTACGAGAAATTCGCTGCGTGGCCGAACGCGAGTATTACCCGGTGGATGAATGGGAGCGCGCGCTCGAGTTCAAGGATCGCGCTTGCAAGGGCTATGCCGAAAGCGGCGTTGCTTATGCGACCAAGAAGTACATCGATCGCGCCAAGGCGGCAAAGGCCTCAGGCTCCACCTGAGCGGGGAGAGTCCATGCTCTCGATGTCTTCGGCGCTGCAACGCGCGCGTCGTCAACACGCCAGCCGGCCGGCAATCATTGAACCCGAGCGCATCCATTCGTGGGCGGAGCACGTCCAGCGGGTGGCATGCCTTGCCGGTGCACTGCTCAAAATGGGCCTGGCACCGGGGGCGCGCATCGGCATTGTTTCGCGCAACTCGTTTCGCCAGGCCGAATTGCTGCATGCGGGCTACTGGTCGGGTGTGATTCCGGTGCCGGTGAACGTGCGATTGGCGCCGCGCGAGATTGCGTTTGTGCTCAAGGACGCAGACTGTGCGCTGCTCGCCATCGATCCACTGTTGTTGGCGCTGCTGGACCGCGATGAGCTCGCACCCTGGCGAGAGCATGCTTTCGTGCTCGGTGCAAACGGCGCCGGTCGGCGCTCGCATGATGAGCTGATCGATTCCGCCGCTGCACTTCCGCCACGCGATGCCGACGAAAATGACGACGCGATCCTGCTCTACACCGGGGGTACCACCGGGCGTGCCAAAGGGGTTCGCCTCACCCACCGCAACATCGCATGCAACGGATTGCAGGTCGGCCTCACATTGGGTATCCGGCACGACGACATCTACCTGCACGTCGCCCCGATGTTCCATTCGGCGGACTTGCTCGGGTCTGCCCTCACCCTGACCGGCGGCGCCCACGTCTATCTGCCGGAGTTCAACCCGACGGCGTTCCTGGCGGCGATCGAGCGGCATCGGGTCAGCTTCACCATGCTGGCCCCGACCATGCTGATCATGGTGCTGCAGCATGCGGATTTCGCGAAGTTCGATCTGTCGTCGTTGCGTATCCAGGTGTATGGCAGTTCACCCATGGCCGAGACCTGGATCCGGCGTGCCCTGGAAGCCTTGCCCGCGACCAGCGTCACGCAAGGCTACGGTCTGACCGAGACCGCGCCGATCCTCTCGTTCTTCGAACATCGCCACCATCTGGAGGCGCTCGCCAGCGGCAATACGGCACGCCTGGCATGCGCCGGGAAGACGCTGCCGGGCGTCGATCTGCGCATCGTCGACGACGCCGGCCGCGAGGTCCCGAGCGGCGCCTCGGGGGAGGTGATCGTGCGCGGCCCGAATGTCACGCCGGGGTATTACGGTTTGCCGGAGGCCAACCGCGAGTGCTTTCGCGACGGCTGGTTCCATACCGGTGACATCGGCCGTGAAGACGGGGAAGGGTTTCTGTACCTGCTCGACCGCAAGAAGGACATGATCGTGACTGGCGGCGAAAACGTCTATTCGTCGGAGGTTGAAGCGGCCCTGTTCACGCATCCCGGTGTTGCCGAGGCGGCGGTGATCGGCGTGCCGGACGAAACCTATGGCGAGGCGGTGTTCGCGGTGGTCAGTCCCAAACCTGGTGTGACACTCGATGCTCCCGGGCTGATTGCACATTGCCGCGGCACAATCGGCGGCTACAAGATTCCGCGACGCTTCGCCTTTGTGGACGCTTTGCCCAAGAGTGCGCTGGGCAAGGTGCTCAAGGCGGATCTCAGGCAGCGCTTCGGCGGCAAGGGTGCGACCGGCGCGCTTTGACGGCACGCCAGGGCCGGGCGCGCCTTTTCGCCGGGTTGGGGCAGTCTGCTGTAACGGCACGGTGAGGCACGATTCAGGGTCTTTTCGGGGCACTGTCAGGTGTGGGGTTGAGGCAAAGTGGCAGCATGTGCCAGTTGTTCGCCCTTTCCAGCAGCGCACCTACCGCGGTGACGTTTTCGTTTACCGGCTTCTCGGCGCGCGGTGGCCGGACCGGGGAACACGTCGACGGCTGGGGTATCGCCTTTCATGATGCAAGCGGCTGTCGGGTGTTCATCGACGAGCGGCGTGCCAGTGACTCGCCTCTGGCGGAGTTTTTGCGCAACAACCCGATCCGCTCGCGCATCGTTCTGGCGCACATTCGCAAAGCCACCCAGGGACAGGTGCATTTGTCGAATTGCCATCCGTTTGTGCGCGAATGGAAAGGGCGGCACTGGACCTTTTGCCACAACGGCGATCTAGGTGATTTCCAGCCGCGCCTCAATGGTGATTTCGAACCGGTCGGCAGCACCGACAGCGAGCGCGCGTTCTGCTGGCTGCTGCAGGAACTGCGCGCACGGTTTGGTGCATCCGGGCGCCCCGGTTGGCAGCAGATCGCCTACGCGTTGGCCGAATTGACACCTCGGGTAGCCGCGCATGGCGTGTTCAACTTTCTCATGGGCAACGGCGAAGCCCTGTTCGCCCACTGCGCCACCGATCTCACCTGGATGGCGCGCCGGCATCCGTTTCCCCGTGTCAAGCTGGTGGATCACGATCTCAGTATCAATCTGAGCGAGGCCAATCGCACGCAAGACCATATGGTTCTGGTGGCTACCGAGCCGCTCACCCATGGCGAGACGTGGACGCGCTTTTCGCGCAACGAACTCAAGGTGCTGGTTGACGGCGCCGAGGTGTGGAGCAGCCAGGCCGGCGCGGCGATTGCTTCGGTGTTGCCGGCAAGGGGCGACCTGGCTGACGCGATCGCGGCTTAGCCGACATCGCCTCTGCCCTGCCGCCTTGCATGCGGCAGGGCGCGCCCGTGTCAGTTGGCGCGAAGCGCAGGGTGGGTATTGGGCTCGGTTTCCATCGCCGCCACATCCTCTTCCATCTTGAGGACATCACCGTTGAGCGGCAATACGCTTCCCAGCCATAGCGCATGCACCAGGTGGTCATCGCGCGGCGCGCCGGTATTCGGGTGCACCAGCACGGTGAGGCCGGCGCGGTTGAGCATCAGCCACGGCACGAAAGCCGGGAACAGCGCTGGCAGGAATGCCACCTGAAACATGGGGCCCGGGTGCGGGCCAACCGGAACATCGTGCCAGCGTCCGAGGCGCACCGAGAAGCGTTCGGCGATGCCCTCGCGCAAACGCTGGGCCGCGCCGCGCGAACTCGCAAGGTCGTAGTAGATGTGGGCGTGGTAGCTGCTGATGCACAGAGTCATGTGGGCCTGGTAGCGGGTTGGGGCGTGACTAAAGCGGCACCGGCGTGGGTAGCGGTTGCCCGCCGAAAAACGCCGCCAGATTGGCCAGCACGATCGCATGCATCGCGCTCTGCGCCTCGTGCGTGTTGCCGCCAATGTGCGGTGTCAATGCCACGTGCGCCAGGTCAAACAAGGCCGGCGTGACCTGCGGCTCGCGTTCGTAGACGTCCAGCCCGGCGCCTCGTATGAGGCCTTCCTGCAAGGCGCAGACGAGCGCCGCCTCATCGACCACCGACCCGCGTGAAATGTTGACCAGAATGCCGTCGGGGCCTAGTGCGGCAAGGACCTGCCGGTTGACCCCATGGCGATTGCTGGCGTCCGCCCGCACCGCCACCATCAACACGTCCGCCCATTGGGCCAGCGCGGCCAGCGTCGGGTGCCAGGGGTAGGCGACATCCTCACGCGGCTTGCGGCTGTGATAGGCGACCTCCATCTCGCAGGCCGCCGCGCGGCGGGCGATCTTCAGGCCGATGGCGCCCAGGCCATAGATGCCCAACTTGCGGCCGGTGAGGCCGCGCACCGCAGGCAGGCGCACGCCGGCGTTGCCTTTGAACTTGCCGGCACGCAGGTAGGCGCGCGCGCCGTCGAAATCACGCACGGCCGATATCAAGAGGCCCAGCGCCAGGTCGGCTACTGCGGAAGCGTTGGCGCCGGGGCTGTTGGTTACCGTGATACCGCGCTCGCGCGCCGCGGCGATGGGCACGCCCTCGTAGCCGCTGCCCAGGCAACTGATCAGACCGAGCTGCGGAAAAAGTTCAAGAGCCTCGGCGGCAACCCCGACCGAGCCGATGGTGACCAGTGCGCGAACGCGGCTGGCATCGGCGGTCGGCAGGTTTTTGGCGGCGTCCAGAAAAGGAGCGGTGAGCGGGCCCAGCACTTCGTAGCGTTCGGTCAGCGCGGCATGAAAAGAGTGCGGCAGCTTGGTGGCGAGCAGCAGAGTGTCGGTCATGGCGGGTTGGTGACGTGAGAGGCGTGCGTTATGCGCATCGGGCAGCGCTATTGTGGCGCATGCCGGCGCTGGCAGAGGCGGCGGCGCCGGCGCAGATCATGATCCAATACAGGCTCGAGCCAGAGGGCATTCCACGATGGATCACGAAGCACTGCAACTGCTGGTCACGCGCGTCATGCCCTACGGCAAATACAAGGGGCGCGTGATCGCCGATTTGCCAGGCTATTACCTGAACTGGTTCGCGCGCCAGGGCTTTCCGGCGGGCGAACTGGGTCGATTGCTGGCCTTGATGCACGAGGTGGAGCATAACGGTTTGAAGTCGCTGCTCGACCCCTTGCGCAAGTGAGTGCTGCGCCATGCACGCCAGGCCTGGCAATTCAGGGGCGTTTGCGCAGCAGCAGCGCTACCGAACCCAGCGCAAAGAGCGTGAACCAGACCAGTGACCATTCTGCGATCGACAAACCCAAGAGGGTCCAGTCGACCTTGGCGCAGTCACCGGTGGCGCGTATCGCATTGGCGATCACGCGTCCGAGCGGCAGGCGGTCCAGTTGCGAATACAGGTCGCCGGCACAGGAAGCGAATTGCGGTGGGTTGTATTGCAGCCAGGTGTGGCGTGCAGCCAGGCCAATGCCGGTAGCGGAGGTCAGTATCGCGAGGCTGGCATAGACGCGGGCGCCGATCATGCCAGGGCCATGCAGTGCGCCGACAAGAAACACCAGCCCCAACGCAATGAAGGCCACACGTTGCAGCATGCACAGAGGGCAGGGTTCGAGGTTGGCAAAATACTGCAGGTACAAGGCGAATCCGATCAGGCCGGCGCATGCGGCGAAGCCTGTGAAAAGCCAGGTACGTGTGGCGAAGTTGCGCATGTGTGGGATCTGGATTGTGATCCGGCGTGGGCCTCAGCCCTGAATCCAGGGCAGCCCATGTTTGCGCCAGCCGCCCACGTGGTTACGCTGCTTGCTTGCGTCCGGGTTGCCTTCGAATCCCTCGAGGATGTTGAACGCATTGGCAAAACCGGCGGCGCTAGCCGCTGCGGCCGCGCCCTGCGAGCGCACGCCGCTACGGCACAGAAACAGCAGCGTCTGGTCAGGTCGCGCCTGTGCCCGCAACTGGTCGACGAAGTGCTCGTTGGGTCGGCTGCGTATGGCGGTGGTGCCGTCGGCTTCGTAGATACGCCATTCGATCAGCGTGCTGGGATCGATGCGGCCGACAAAATCCCACTCGTAGCGGCTGCGCACGTCGATGATGCGAGCCGAACCGGAGGCAAGCAGCTGGCCCGCTTCGAGTGGTGTCAGGTCGCCGGCATACGGCGTGCCGTTTGCGCGTGCGGCGGTCTTGGAGCGTTCAGTGATGGGGTGCGTCATGGTTGATGGAAAATTTCGGGGAGACTGCGCTTGGCGCGATGGCGGATTCGTAATCGGCAGTAATCACGCCTGTCCGGGTCGATCGCCTTGCGCCCGGCAGCGCAAGATACACCACCTGCGGCCATGCGCGGCGGTGGCAAGGGTGCCGCGGGTGCTGCTGGCGATTTGAATCCTTGCCGCTTGCTGTGCATTCGGGCGCACGGCTTGGCGTCAGCGGGTTTGCGCAAGGTTTCCCGCCAGCTGCCGCCAGCTGCCGCTGGTCGGGCTGCGCCTTTGCAGGCGTGCCGCTGACATTGCGGCGCGGAACACCTCTCCAAACATCAGAATGGTCGGGCCTGTGCCGGGCTCCAGGCCTTGCCGTGCCAGTTCGCCAAGGGTGATGTAGCTTTGCTTGCTTTCAAGTGAGGCCGATTCGACGATCGCCACCGGAGAATCGCCGCGCCGGCCCAGGCCCATAAGGGTGGCGGCGACCTGGCGTGCCTGGTGCGCAGCCATGTAGAGCACCGCCGTATCGACATGCGCCAGGCTGGCGGCCCATTCGGATGGCTGTTCCTCGCTGCCTACACGAGGTGTTGCGAATGCGACCGAGCGACTGATGCCGCGACGCGTCAGCGAAACCCCGAGGTCCGCGCTGGCGGCCTGCGCTGCGGTCACGCCAGGCACGATTTCAACGCGGATGCCGGCTGCGGTGAGGGCGTCGATCTCTTCCTGAGCACGGCCGAACAGCATCGGGTCGCCACCTTTCAGGCGCACCACGCTTGCATGCTTGCCGGCGGCGTCGATCAGGCGCTTGTTGATGAAGCGCTGCGCGGTGGAGTGGGCGCCGCAGCGCTTGCCTACCGCGATTTTCTCGGCGCGGGTGGCCAATGCCACAGTGTCGGGGTGTACCAGCGCGTCGTGGAAAACAATCTCCGCGGCTTCGATCAGGCGAGCCGCGCGCAGTGTGATCAAGTCCGGTGCGCCGGGGCCGGCGCCGACCAGGTAGACGGTTCCACTCATCGCACTACCTTCCTGCGACTGCGTGACATCCTCCCCGCGGGTGGATGAGCGCTGCCTTCGGGCGGCCAGGCGGCGGCGCTCATGGCGCAGCCACGCTCGCCAGGCCGGCTTGGTCCTGGCTTTGCAGGCGACGCTGATAAAGCGGTGCCGGCTGCATCGCTGACGCCTGGTATGCGTCCGAGAAGTCGCCAAAGCCATTCAGCGCGTCTTCGATGCTCTTGCCCGGCTTGATGGCGAAGGCGTTGAAGCCGACCCGCTCAAGATAGAACAGCTGGTCGCGCAGCACCTCGCCGATGGCGCGCAGTTCGCCGGCGAATCCGTAACGTTGGCGCAGCAGGCGAGCGCTCGAGTAACCGCGACCATCGGCAAATTGCGGAAACCGCAGCGCAATCAGGGGCAGGATGCCGGTATCGGCAGCCAGCAGGCGAGGCTCGTCGCCGGGTGCCAGCCAGACGCCGTTGCGCCCGCTGCGAGCGGTCAATTGCGCGCGTTGGTCCAGCCACAGCGCGAGCGGCACGATGATGTCGCCGTTGGCGTCAACGGCTTCTCCGGTTTCGATCAATCGCCAATGGTCGTCGGTGATCTTGCGGTCAAGGATGATGCGATTGCTCATTCATGCCACCTTCAGTGCGGGGCTTGCGTAGACGCGCGCCTTGAACGGTTCGAGACCGATCCGTCGCACGGTGTCGACCAAGGGTTCGCTCAGGTCGTTGTGGACGTGGCGCGATTCGACATAGACGTCGATGATCTTTTCGATCGCAGCGGCGATCTCGTTGGCGGCGAACGAACGCCCGATGATCCTGCCGATGGCCGCATTGCTGCCTTGCGAGCCGCCCAGGGTCACCTGGTACCACTCCGAACCATCCTTGTCGACACCGAGGATGCCGATGTGACCGACATGGTGGTGGCCGCAGGCGTTGATGCAGCCGGAGATGTTCAGGTCGATCGGCCCCAAGTCGTACTCGTAGTCGAGGTCCTCGAAGCGCGCCTGGATGTCGGCTGCGACGGAAATCGACTTGGCGTTCGCCAGCGAGCAGAAGTCGCCACCCGGGCAGCACACGATGTTGGTGATGAGGCCGATGTTGGAAGTGGCCAGGTCGGCCTTGCGCGCTTCCTGCCACACGGTGTGGAGGTCGGCCTTTCGCACGTCGGCCAGGATCAGGTTCTGTTCGTGGGAAACGCGCACTTCGCCGAAGGAAAAGCGCTCTGCCAAGTCTGCCACGGCCTCCATTTGCCCGGCAGTAGCGTCACCTGGCGGCACCCCGGGCGCCTTGAGCGACAGGGTCACCGCAGCATAGCCTGGCACCTTGTGGCCGAAGGTATTTTGCGCGACCCAGCGCGCAAAGCCTCGGTCAAGGGCCTTGTTGCGCTCGAAACCGGCGTCGGCCTGTGCCAGGGTTTCATAGGCCGGCGCTGTAAAGAAGGATTCGATGCGCTCGAATTCCGCATCCGGCACGAGCGCGGATGCGCCTTGCAGGTGCGCCCATTCAGCTTCGACTTCGGCGGCGAACCTGGCGGGCGTCAGTTCGCGCACCAGTATCTTGATGCGCGCCTTGTACTTGTTGTCGCGGCGCCCGAAGCGGTTGTAGACGCGCAGGATGGCATCGAGGTAGTTGATCAGTTCCGCGCGCGCGATGAATTCGCGGATCACCGTGCCGATCACCGGTGTGCGGCCGAGGCCGCCACCGACGATCACGCGCGCACCGATTTCGCCGGCGCCATTGCGGATTATGTGCAACCCGATGTCGTGCACAAATGTGGCCGCGCGGTCGTCAAGAGAGGACGAAACGGCGATCTTGAACTTGCGCGGCAAATAGGCGAATTCCGGGTGAAAGGTCGACCATTGGCGGATCAGTTCGCAATAAGGACGCGGATCGACGATCTCGTCGTGCGCCACCCCGGCGAACTGGTCGGAGGTGGTGTTGCGCACGCAGTTGCCGGAGGTCTGGATGGCATGCATTTCGACCGTTGCCAACTCGGCCAGGATGTCCGGCCCGTCTTCCAGGCGCGGCCAGTTGAACTGGACATTCTGGCGCGTGGTGAAGTGGCCGTAACCGCGATCGTAAGTGCGCGCGATCGAAGCCAGCTTGCGCAACTGCGCGGCTGCCAGCAACCCATACGGGATGGCAACCCGCAGCATCGGCGCATGGCGCTGCAGGTACAAGCCGTTTTGCAGGCGCAGCGGGCGGAACTCCTCTTCGTCGAGTTCGCCGGCGAAATAGCGGCGCGTCTGGTCGCGAAACTGTGCGACCCGTTGTTCGACCAGGGTCTGGTCGACTTTGTCGTAACGGTACATGGTGCGGTCCTGGGAGTCGCGGCGGGTCACCTCGCCATGCGTGACCAAATCCGGCGTTTGGGAGGCACGATGCTAGTGGAACGTCTTATAACATTCCACTAATAATTAGTGTAATGTAAATCACTAATGGTTATAAAAGACCAAATCTGTGGCTTGCCGCTGGTGTGGTCGATCGCGGCCATACGCGCAGCCGGGCATGTTCCTGGCGCTGCCGGCATGCGCGGCCCTGGCAGCGTGGCGAAGGCGATGGCAAGTCGTCGCTTGTTCCGGTCGCTGGTGACGATGGTGGTCACAAGAGCGGCCCAAAACTGCCACTGTCCACGCATCGAGAAAGAAATAACTATTTAAATTCAATGTGGTATGTCCTGGCACACATCTTGTATATACCCGATTGCCACGCCCGGCATTGGGAGTTTTCGACAGGAGGTCGTCACGATGTACAAGGTTCAACTGCAAAAGGTTCAGCTACAGAAAGGTTTTACCCTGATCGAACTGATGATCGTTGTTGCGATCATTGGTATCCTGGCCGCGGTGGCCTTGCCGGCGTATCAGGATTACACCATTCGCGCCAAGGTGTCGGAGTTGATCCTGGCGGGCAGCTCGTATCGGACGGCGATTTCCGAAAAGTTCCAGGCCGATAACGACGTCACCATCGCAGGTTCGGGGCTGACATTCAACACCGTAGGCAAGATTTCCGGGGGCGGCGTGACTGCAGGTGGCATCGTCACCATTCAAGGCAGCACCGCCGCCACCTCTATTGGTCAGGCCGTATCGATTACCATCACCCCGACCTACAACACCGGCACCGGCACCATCACCTGGGCCTGCCTGGGCACGCCTTCGAAGTACATGCCGGCTACCTGCCGCTGATCGCAAGCGCCCTGTGAACCAGGAGGCCCCGCGCGAGCGGGGCTTTTTCATTGGTGCGCCCGACCCGATGCGAAGCGCTGCCGACAACGATTGAAATGGGCGCGCAACGGGTCGCTATTGGACGCTTCACCCGAGCGCGGCTGCGCTACTGTGTCGCATGTCAAGTGGCAGGCACGCGTTTGGCGTCGTCATTGACGGTGTGCGGATGCAGGCAGGCAGGCTGGCTGACAGGGAAGTGACAAATTTTGTCACTCGGGTGACGCAAAACTGCTGATCTCTATGACAATGGAATAAATGAAGTCGTTTATTTTCAATGGCTTAGGTTTTGGCACGCATCTTGTATATAGTTACTTGCCAAACACGGCATTACCATTTTCCGACAGGAGAGCTTCAATATGAATAAGATTCAGCTTCAGAAGGGTTTTACCCTGATCGAACTGATGATCGTGGTTGCGATTATCGGTATCTTGGCGGCCGTCGCGTTGCCTGCGTATCAGGATTACACGGTGCGTGCGCGCGTTTCGGAACTGATCCTGGCGGGTAGCTCGTATCGCACGGCCATCTCGGAGAAGTTCCAGACCGACAACGACGTCACCACCGCAGGTTCCGGCCTCTCCTTCAATACCGTTGGCAAGATATCGGGCGGCGGCGTGACCGCAGCGGGCATAATTACCATTCAAGGCAACACTCTCGCTACCTCTATTGGCCAAGCCGTATCGATTACCATCACCCCGACCTACAACACCGGTACCGGCACCATCACCTGGGCGTGCCTCGGAACGCCTTCAAAGTACATGCCTGCTACCTGCCGTTAAGCGTAGCCGGATCGCGCAAAAGACCCCTCGCGAGAGGGGTTTTTTGTTGGTGCTGTCACATTGGGCGGTGCTGCGGCAAGGCCCCTTCCCAAAACGCCGCAGTTGAAGCCTCAGTGGAGGCGACGGGCACGCGCTGGCAGTTGCGTCGAATTGAATGGATGAGTCCGTTCTTGCGGTAGTCCGCCGCTCTTGGATTCTTTCAGCGTTTTCCTGATCGCCAGTATCCACCCGTGCTCAAGAACTTGTATCGACAGCTCACGCGTTCGAAAGTGGCCAAGCCGCATTCTTCATTCGATGTTGCGCGCGCGGGTGAACTGGTTCGTGCGGGCGACACCGAGGCTGCACGAGCCGTACTCGAGGACTGCCTGCGCGCAGACCCGTTGGATGCCCAGGCCCTGCATATGGCCGGGCTGATCGAATTGAGCGACCACCAGCCCGCCGCAGCCGCTGCAATCATCGCCCGCGCAGTGGCAAGCGATCCGCACGACCCGATCATTCGTGCCAATCTCGGGCTGGCGCTGGGGCGCTGCGGGAAGCTGGAGCAAGCACGCGACGAACTGGAGAGCGCGGTGCGTGACGCGCCGACCCTGGTCGCGCCGACACTGAATTTGAAGGATGTTCATCTAGCCCTTGGTGACCCGCTGTGTGCGCATCAGGTTCTGCTCAACGCACTGGCCCATGGCGACATGCTGGAGCGGGTCGACGCCGCGGGCTTGTGGCTGGCGCTGGCCGGCCTCGAGGCGTTTTTTCCGCAAATCGACGGCCCGGCCTGCTGCCGGCAGGCGACTGCACTTGATCCGGATTCGGCGACGATCCCGATCCTTGGGTACATGGCGTATGCGCGCCGTTGCGACTGGGGCTTTCCGACCGCAAGGCTGGTTGCGTATCTCGAACAGGACGCGGCCGGCATGCTGCCTGCTGCCACCCCGCTGCTGGCGCCGGCAGTGGCCGACTGTGTGCCTGCCTCGCTTCGCGCACGCTTCGCCGTGGCGCGCCGCAGCGGTGCGACTTTCGTGGCGCGGGTGGCGCCTTTGGCGCAGCAACTGAATCGTCATCGGCGGCAATCCGGGCCGGCGCGGATCCGGCTGGGCTACCTGTCTGCCGATTTCCATACGCATCCGAGCATGCACCTGCTGCGAGGCGTGCTCGCCAGCCACGACCGTAGCCGTTTCGAGCTGTTCGCCTATTCGCTGGGCGCGGGTGACGGCAGCGACTTTCGCAACCGGGTGATGGCCCTGTTTGATCGGTTTGCCGATATGGCTTTGCACTCGCCGTTGACAACGGCGCAGCGCATCATCGACGACGACATCGATATTCTGATCGACCTGAACGGCTACGCCGGTGCCGGCCGGCCGGAAATCGCCGCGTTGCGGCCGGCGCCGGTACAGGTCAGCTTTCTCGGCTATCCGGGCACGGTTGCCGCGGGGTTCATCGATTACCTGATTGCCGATCCGGTTCTGGTGCGGCCGGGCGATGAGCCCTGGTACTCCGAACATGTGGTTTATTTGCCGTATTGCTATCAGCCAACCGACAACGCGCAGCGCACGTCTCCGCAAGTGCCAACACGCGCAGAACTCGGGCTGCCGCCGCAAAGCTTCGTATTCTGCTCGTTCAATTCCTGCTACAAGATCGAGCCGCGGATCTTTGGCGTCTGGATGGATATTTTGCATGCCGTGCCCGGCTCGGTGCTTTGGATACTTGCCGACCGCGATGATGCGCGCGCCAATCTGGTCAATGCCGCCGGCCTGCGCGGCATTGATTCGTCACGGCTGATTTTCGCCGGCCCGCTGCCGCGGGACCAACATCTGGCCCGCATGTCGCTGGCCGACCTTTTTCTCGATACGCACTATGTCAATGCGCACACCACCGCAAGCGATGCGATTTGGGCCGGCTTGCCTCTGATCACTGCAAGCGGTGACAGCTTTTCGTCACGAGTGGCCGCGAGCATCCTGTGTGCCGCAGGGCTGGACGAACTGGCATGTGCAAATCTTGAAAGCTATCGTGACCTGGCGATTGCCCTGGCGCATGACCGGTCGCGTATGGACGACTTGAGGCGCCGCTGTGTGCGGGCACGGTCTGACGGCCCCTTGTTCGACACGCAGTCATACACCCTTCGTCTCGAAGCCGCCTACAGCACCATGCACACGATGGCGCAGTCTGGCGCGGCCCCCGCAGCATTTTGTGTGCCGCGGCAGATTGCGGCGGCGCCATGCTAGGGCGGCTGCTGGGGGCAATCGGCAAGCGCCTGGCGCCAGACCGAGCGGTCGATCCTGCGCTTGCCGCCACGCGCTGGGTTGAACAAGGCATCACGCATAACAATACCGGTGAGCTGGCGGACGCAGCGATTTGCTTCGAGCGGGCGCTGGCACTGGATCCGGCCTCGATTCCGGCACTGCACGGGCGCGCTACGATGCACCACCTGGCCGGTGATCACGCGGACGCGATAAGCTTGTGCGACGAGGTGCTGGCGCAGGCGCCCGGTCATGCGCAGGCCTGGATCACGCGCGCCGTGGCGGCCCGCGCGCTGGGCAACCTGGATGACGCACTGCAGGCCTTTCGCCGCGCGGTCGAGTTGCAGCCGCAGCCGGAATTGATCTCTTGCGTGGGTGGCATCCTGTTTCAGCAAGGCCATATCGAAGAGGCTTTGATCCACATGGACCGGGCCATCGCGATGGATCCGCTGGCGGACGCGATTCACAGCAATCGCCTGTTCATTCTGAACCATGACCCCCGCCTGTCGCCGACGCAGATCGCGGAGCAGCATTTCGCCTGGGGGCGGGCGCTGGAGGCGCGGCTGGCGGCGGCACGGACGCCCCACGGCAATGATGCGGATCCCGATCGTCGTCTGAAGATCGGCTATGTGTCGGCGGATTTGCGCACCCATTCGGTGGCGTTCTTTCTGGCGCCGGTCCTTGAGCGGCACGATCGCAGCCGCTTCGAGGTGACCTGCTATGACAACCACGCCGGCCCGGGCGACCCCTTTACCAAGCGGCTGATGTCGATGTCCGAGCACTGGGTAAAGATCGCAGGCCTGGACGATGCCGCGCTGGCACGGCGGATTCGCCAAGACCGCATCGATATCCTGGTCGATTTGTCCGGCCACACCGGGGGCAACCGCCTGCCGCTGTTCGCGATGAAGCCCGCGCCGGTTGCTGCAACCTGGTTTGGCTACATGAATACGACCGGACTTACCTCCATCGACTATCGCTTGAGCGACGCCTGTCTATGCCCGCCGGGCTGCGAGGCGCGCTATTCCGAGTCGATTTACCGCTTGCCGCATGCCGCAGCATGGTCTGCAGCCGCGGACGCACCCGAACCCGGCCCGCCGCCGTCCCTGGCACGCGGCCATGTGCGCTTTGCCTCGTTCAACAACTGGACCAAGGTGTCCGATGCGGTCATCGACGTCTGGGCCCGCATCCTCACGCGTGTGCCGTCGGCCGAACTGCTGGTGATAGCTGCCGGTGGCGACACGCCAGGCGGCCGCGCGGCGGTGCGTGCGAAGTTCGTCGCGCGCGCAATCGACCCGCAGCGCATCGTGGTTGAAGGGTTCCAGCCGTTGGCCAGGTTTCTGGGCATGGTCGGGAGCGCCGACATTGCGCTCGACCCATTCCCCTACAACGGCGGCACCACCACGCTGCATACGCTGTGGATGGCGGTGCCGGTGATCAGCATGGTGAGCAGCCATGAAATCGGGCGCGTCGCCGAAGGTTTGCTGGGCGTAGTTGGCCTGGCGGACCTTTGTACGCGCTCCCAGGAGCAGTACGTGGAGGCAGCCGTGGCGCTTGCCGATGACGCGGCAAGGCGGACGTTTCTGCGCTCCTATTTGCGCCCGCAAATGCAGGTCGGTCAGGCGATGAACGGGGGTGAAATGGCCTCTAATCTCGAAAAAGCGTATAGGGCCCTATGGCATAATTGGATCGATGGTAAGTACTCGCGAACATCACAACTGGAGAGTTGAAAATGCAAGTAGCCGAAGCTTCAGCAGTAACCGGAGTCGATCATTTCATCGAGAATTTTTTGATCGCTGTTGATTTTCAGGAAGCCATCGAGATCACGCCCGAGACCGAGATCGCCGGCCTGGCGGAATGGGATTCGCTGGCTGCCTTGGGCGTGATCGTGATGTTCGACATGGAATACGGCAAGACCATCACCGGCAACGACCTCAAGGCGTCCAGAACCATCGCCGATCTGTTCGCGCTGGCTGCCTGAGCGCCGGAGAACCGCATGGCTTATGCCATCTTGCGCAATGTTCGCTATGCGGGACTGGCTTCCTGCGTGCCGGGCGAATCCGTCTCCAACCTGGATTGCCCCCCGGAACAGCGCGCCGAGCGCGAACGACTGGTGCGCAACATAGGCATCGAGCACCGGCGCGTGTGCGCTCCCGGCGTCTGCTTTTCGGATCTCGCGCAGCGCTCGGCTGAAACCCTGCTCGACAAACTGGGCTGGGACCGCTCCGAGGTTGACGCGGTGGTGGTGGTGACGCAATCGTCAGACTACGCCTATCCCGGTACCGCGGTGCTGATGCAGGACCGTCTCGGTTTGCCGCAATCCTGCCTTGCCTTCGACATCAATCTCGGATGTTCGGGCTACCCTTATGGCTTGTTCGCAGTCGGCAGCATGGTGTCGGCCGGCCATATACGCAAGGCCTTGCTGCTGGTAGGCGACAAGTCGACCAATACCGATTCGAAGGACATGGGCTTCGTGGTCCTGTTCAGCGATGCAGGGACCGCGACCGCACTTGAGTACGACGAAAGCGCGCCGCCCATGCATTTCGACATGCATTCCGACGGCAGCGGCTACAAAGCCATCTACTGTCCGGCAGGCGGCAATCGCATGCCGCTGGAGAAGCATCATCTGGATCGCGTCGTCGGGCCGGACGGAGTCATGCGCCGTGCGGTCGACATCGTGCTGGACGGCCCGGCCATATTGAATTTTTCGATCACCCGGGTACCGCCCGCGGTCAACGCGTTGCTGGAAGCGGCGGGCGTGCAGGCGGAAGGCGTCGATTATTTCCTGTTTCACCAGGCAAACCGGATGATCAACGAGACCATTCGCAAGAAACTCAGGTTGCCGGTCGAGAAAGTGCCGTCGACGTTGCTCGATTTCGGCAATACCAGTTCGGCCTCGATTCCCTTGACCATGACCATGCACACGCGCGAGCGTTTGCAGGGTGCTGGCGGCAAGGCGCTGTTGAGCGGATTCGGCGTCGGCCTTTCCTGGTCTTCCTGCATCATGGACGTGCGCGGCGCGGTCATGCCGGCGCTGGTCGAATACTGAGATTGCGATGGACCAGCCTTTCAATCCGTTCAGTCTGGGCGGACGCCGTGTGCTGGTTACCGGCGCCTCGTCGGGGATCGGCCGGCAGATCGCGATCCATTGCTCCCGGATGGGCGCACAAGTGCTTGCCTGCGGTCGTGACCAGGCGCGCCTGGATGCCGTGATGCATGAACTGCAGGGTGAGGGCAATATCGCCTTGCGCGGCGATCTCACCGCCGACGAAGGCATCGCCGCGGTCGTGGCCCAGGCCGGTACGCTCAACGGGGTGGTGCATTGCGCCGGGATTTCACGGCTGGCGCCGATCAAGATGGTCAATGCCAGGCATCTGCGTGAAGTCGGCGCGATCAATTTCGATGCACCCGTGCTCCTCACTCAGCGCCTGCTGGCCAAGGGCAGCATCGCCGGCGGCGGCTCTATCGTCTTCATCTCCTCGATCGCCGCGCATATCGGCGTGCCCGGGGTTGGCATCTACTCCGCGTCCAAGGCAGCGTTGATCGCCATGATGCGTTGCCTGGCGATGGAAGTGGTCAAGCGCGGCATTCGCGCCAACTGTCTGTCGCCGGCGCTGGTGGAGTCGCCGCTGCTCGATGCCACCGAACAGCTGGTTGGCTCGCTCGATGCTGAGCGCGGCAACTATCCGCTCGGCTTCGGCAAGCCTGAAGACGTGGCCAATGCGGCGGTGTTTCTGCTATCGCCTGCGAGCCGCTGGATCACCGGCACCACGATCGTCATGGACGGTGGCCTGACGATCAGCTAGCAACGCCGCGCCGACTTCATGAACCCAGGCCCGCCACCCGTAGACATGCATGATTCAACCAATGTTCTGCCCGAAGACCGGTCTGCCCTTGCCGGTGGCGCCATGAATCAACGCCTGATCATCATTGGCGCCGGTGGATTCGGCCGCGAGGTGATGGTATACGCCGAGGATTGCGGCACCTTCAACCTGAAGGGCTTTCTCGACAGTCGCACTCACATTCTCGACGGTTACGGTCGCAGCCTTGGCATCATTGGCGACCCGCTTACCTATCAGCCTGTGCCAGGCGACATATTCATCTGCGCGCTGGGTAGTCCGGCCGAACGGCGCACCTACGCGCAGCCGATCTTGGAGCGGGGCGGCGTATTCGCGACCATCCGCCATCCGAAGTCGGCAATGACGATTTACAGCACCCTGGGGCAGGGCTGCATCCTGGCGCCGCATGTGGGTATCTCGTGCGACGTGCGCATCGGCAATTTCGTTTCGCTCAACGAGTATGCGATCGTCGGACACGATGCGCGCATCGGTGACTGGTGCCAGATCAACGGCCACGTGACCATTGCCGGGGGCGCCGAGATCGGGCCGCTGGTGACGATTCATCCGAACTCGGTCGTTCTCTCCGGTGCGCGCATCGGCGAGGGGGTGACCGTGGGCGCCGGCAGCGTGGTGGCTGGCCGGATTCCCGCCGGCGTGACCGTGATGGGTAACCCGGCGCGCCGCTTCTCCTATAAATGAGGTAGTCATGCAAAGCCTTCGGCCGCAGTTGATGCACCTTCTGGAATCCGGCGCACCGGAACCTGACAACACCGACCTCGAGGCGCGGCCGGTGATTCTGCTGGCACCAAATTCGCATCTGGGAAAGATGTTCGCCGCCGGCGTTGCGGCGCGCTTGCCGAATGCGCTTGCCGTGGTCGACGATTACAGCGTCGAGCCGCAGATTTGCGGCTTGCCGCGCTGGACCACCTTCGAATTCGCCGCACGTGCCCCGGCGCTCGGCAATGCCCTGGCCCTGGATTTTTCGGTAGGCCATTTTTCGGCCGCGATGTTTCGCGCCATGTGCGCCCAGGCGCAGGTCGAGTGTCGCGATTTCGTCGCTGCGCACGGCCATTTCGGCCTGCCTTCGGTATTCGAAACAGCGCGCGAATATCGCACCAACACGCTGGCGCGGATCGATGATTTCCTGGCGCTCGAGAAGCGCCTGGCCGACGATGCCAGCCGCGAAACCCTGTACGGCATGTTGCTGTTTCGCCTGAGCTACGACCGCCAGCGTGCGCGCGACATCATGTTCGGCTCCGCCGAGGAGTACTTTGCCGACAGCCTGGCCGGCAAGACTTTCATACTCGGCGATCGCGAGTATTTTGTCGATTGCGGCGCGCATCAGGGCACCATCGTCGCGCGCTTTCTCGGCGCCTGCAACTGGAAGTTCGATGGCGTTGCTGCGTTCGAGCCGGATCGCAAGAACTTCAAGATGCTGCAAAAGTACTGCCTGTTGCCGATTCCGAACCTCAAGCTGGTCAACAAGGCGCTGTCGGACCGCCACGAGACCTTGCGTTTCGTCGAAACCGGCACCATGTCGAGCTACGTTTCGGAGGCCGGCAACATCAGCGTGGACACCACCAGGCTTGACGACGAGCTTGATCGCATGACTTTTCTCAAGATGGATATCGAAGGTTTCGAGTCGCGCACCCTGGACGGCGGCGCCCGGCTCATCGCGCGCCACCGCCCGCGGATGGCGATCGCCGCCTACCATTACGCGACCGACATGCTCGATATTGTCAACACCATCGATCGGCTGGCCGACGGCTACCACATCCGCCTGCGCCAGCATTTCAATTATTACTACGATTCCATCATTTACGCTTCGCCAATGCGCGGCTGGGAGAGCGCATGATCGACCCGTATGTGTCGGCCGACGAAGTGGCGCGTTCGCGCGCCCTGCTCGATGAAGTGGTGCGGCGTTGCAGCGACGATCGCTGGGCCGAGTTTCCGCCGGATGTGCGCGAACTGCTCGCCGGCGGGCGCACGCCCGGCATCGTCCTCATGGGGCTGGATCGCTATATTCTTGACGAACATTTGCGTCTGGTCGACTGCGTGCTGGCCAACAATCCCGGCATGGAAATGCGTGCGGTGGTCTCCGACAGTTTCGACACCATCAGCGACCCGGCCCTGATTGAGAGCCGCGGCTGGCGCTTCCTCACCACGCGCGAGTTCTTCGAGCGCGCGAGCGAATTCAAGGATTGCATCGTCGTCGATCGCTACTGCACCTGGATCCCGGCGGTGCGCTACAAGGCGCAGCTCAAGCGTGCCGGCCTGCCGGTACTGCGCTTCGAGCAATTCATGAACATGCCGGGCCTGAACCCCGCAGGCGCCTACTACAAGGCGCAGTCGGATTTCATGCTCGAACATCTCGACCAGATGCTGGAACTGGCCGGCGAATTCGCCGATGCCAAGTCGGTCAAGGTGCTGTACAACACGCTGGCGGGGTTCATCAGCATGAACTTCGTGTATTTCGGCTTGTCCTGCGACGATCACCGGGAGCGCTATTTCCCGAGCGACGTGGGATTCGACTTTACGGAGCGCGAAGTGCTGGCCGATGTCGGTGCCCTCGATGGCTCCGAGGTGCTGATCTTCGCCGAGAAGATGGGCCGCAAGTTCAAGGGCATTCACGCTTTCGAACCCGACAAGCGGAACTTCCGCAAGCTCACGCGCAAGGTCAACGGCTATATCGCCGAACATGGTGCGCTGGACATCTATTGCCACAATTTCGGCTGCTACGAGCGCAACGACTACCTTTCATTTTCAGGCACGGACTATGCGGTGACCGTGGGCGACAGCCGGGCCGAAGACGGCAAGGGTTTGCTGATGGCGCGCATCGATGACGTGCTCGATGAAATGACCTACCTGCGCCTGGAAGCCGAGGGCTCGGAAGCAGCAGTTCTGCGCGGTGCCACCGGCCTGATCCGTCGCGACAAACCGAAGCTGTGTGTTTCCACCTACCACCGCACCGAGGATTTCCTGGTGCTGCCGCAGATGATTCGCGAGTTCGATCGCGGCTACCGGATGAAGCTCAGGCACCAGTCGCTGGAATACGGCGTGCTGTGCCTGTATTGCAGCTAAAAAACGCTGAACGAGGCCCGTATCGCGGACCCTCGAACGGCAAGATCTGATCCAGTCAGAAAGATGCGAAAGCGGCGCTTGTTTCCTGCGGGCTCATCCAGTGTTTCCTCAAGCAAGCGCGGCGCCGCTACATGCGTTCGCTGATGCACCCCGAGGACTACGTTTCGCACGCGGTGTTTGCGGCGGAACAGCGCGGCATTTTCAGCCGCCTGTGGATGCTCGCGGGGACGCGTGCCATGCTCGCCGCAGACGGCGAGTACCGCACCTGCACGCTGGCAGGCAAGCCCCTGGCGCTGCGCAACTGCGGCGGCAGGATACGGGCGTTCCTGAACGTTTGCCGCCATCGCGGCGCGCGCCTGTTCGCCGACGAGTTCGGCTCGGGCCCACTGGTGTGCCCGTATCACGGCTGGAGCTACGACGCCTACCTGGCGCTTGACGGCGTGCCCCGAAACACCTCCTTGTTCCAGTTTTCGGCAGCCGAAATGGCGCAGCGCGGATTAATCGAGTTCGCGGTTCGCGAAGTCGGCGACCTGATGTTTGTCAACCTGGCGGACGAGCCGCTGCCCATTGAGGAGCAGTTTGCGCCGCATTTGCTTGCCATGCTGGCTGCTTCTTCGGTGAAGATGGACAGCCAGTATGCCTATACCCGCTTCGATTGCGGCTTCAACTGGAAACTTGGCATCGAGAACATCAAGGATCCGCTGCATGTCGAAGTGCTGCATCGCGGCACTTTCCCGGACTACTTCGATACCCGCGCGGACCGGACTGCGGTCGCGCCGATCAACCATGCCGCCGATCCCGCACTTGACTGGCGCAAAGTCGCCCTGAGCGAGGTTAGCGATGTCTGGGACGTGCCCATGGGCGAAGGCGAGCGTGAATGGCATGCGCTGGTCGAGCGTCTGGACGGCAAGCGGGCATATCGCGGCATCCATCTGTTTCCCAACGTCAACCTGATGATCGTGGCCGGTGCGGTGTTTTCGATCCAGGTCTACAACCCGATTGCGCCGGATCGCACCGAGATCCAGATGCTGGCAGCGACCACGCGGCCGCTGGCGGCGTTTGCTCACAAGCCGCTGGTGTTGTGGGAACATCTCAAGAGCGACATGACAGTCCTGGGTCAGGACATCGAATGCCTGGAGAACTTGCAGGCGGGCTTGCATGCAGTCGACTTCGGCTTCGTGCATGGTGCCTATGAGGCGCAGTTGATCGATTTTCACGCAGTCTGCAAGTCGCTTTGCAGCATTGCAGGCGGGGTCGCGTCGTGAAGCTGGTGATCGTGGCCCAGGACGCGCGGTCGTTGCGCCAGGCCGCGACGGTGGCGAAGGCTGCGGGGATCGAACTGGCCGGCGTGGTGGCGCTGGGGTGGGTGTCGCCAGTTGCGCAGTTGCCGGCACCGCTGATCACCGATGCGGCCGCGCAACTGGATCGTCGGGCTTGCGAACTGTATGTTGCCGGTGATGCCACCATGCTCAACTCGCAGCGTCTGGCCGTCATGTTGCAGTACAAGGCTGCCGGCTTTCGCTTCGCGACACTGGTCGCACCTGACGCAGAAGTGGATGCCGGTGTGCGTCTGCGCGAAAACACCCTGATCGGATTTCGTGCACGCCTGGGCGCAGGGGCGGACGTGGGCGCAAATGCGGTGATCGGCGATCTGGCAGCGATCGGCCATGGCACGCGCATCGGCCAATCCGCGTGGATCGGCAGGGACTGCGTTGTCGGCGAAGACTGTCGCGTCGGCAGGAATTGCGTTCTTGGAGATGGCGTGCGACTGGCCGCCGGTTGCGTGCTCGAACCCTGGTCGGTGCTGCCCGCGGGATACCGGCTCGGCGCCTCCCACCGAGGAACGATTTTCATCGACGCGCTGTTTCGTGCACCGGTTGTGCTGCGTGGGCGCGCGACTCCTGAAGGTTCCGAATCATGAGCAACGCCGCCACCCGTCCGCTGCACTACATCGCGCCGCAAAGCTTCGAGGCAGAGCGACGCACGCTGTTTGGCGCGGCATGGATCTTCGCGGCCATGCGCTCGGAACTCGCCAACGACGGCGATTTCGTGCGAGTGGCTTTGGCGGGCAGCGAACTGATCGTGCGCAACAGCCGCGGCGTTGTGCGAGCCTTCGCCAACGTCTGTTCGCATCGCCACTCGCGCCTGTGCCTGGAGTCGCGCGGCAACGGCCCGCTGCGCTGCCCCTATCACGGCTGGGTCTACAGCCACGAAGGTATCCCGGTGGGCATACCCTTCAAGGACCAGTTTCCACAGGTACTCGCCGACCCGGCCGCGTTTCGTCTTCACGAGCACGCGAGCGATTGCGTCGGCGATTTCATTTTCGTGCGCATGGCAGCCACAGGTGTCGGCTTAGTGGAGTATCTCGGTGCGACAGCGATTGCCTTCCTGCAGGGGGTCTCCAGCGGTGCGGGCGATCTGCTTGACGAATACGTGAAGGAGGTACCCGCCAACTGGAAGATCGTGGTGGAAAATTCGCTCGAAGGCTATCACGTGCCAGTGGTTCATTCGCGCACCCTGGGTGCGGCTGACGGCATGGCCGCCGGGTACGAGGCGGTGGTGGAGGATCTTGCCTCGCCGCCCCACAGTTCGATGACCAAGCGTGCCGAGGCCGCCTGGCTCGGCAAATGGACGCGCATGTCGCGTGCCATCGGTGACTGGCCGTTTCGCTTCGACCACTATATTCACTATCTGATCTTTCCCAATCTGACGATTACCTCGTTCCTCGGCTACAGCTTTCACCTGCAGCGCTTCGATCCGCTGGACCATCGGACAACGCAGGTGCACTCGCGTATCCTCTCGAGCCGATTTTCCGGCCAGACCGAGGTGGGGCGGCGCATGATCGCCAAGATGCACACCGATGGCATCGATTTCACCCACCGGGTGTTTGCCGAAGACCTGACCGTGTGCGCTGCGGTGCAATCAGGCATGTCGCAGGCCGCGCGCCCGGCCCTGCTTGCCGCCGATCACGAGCGACGGGTATTGCATTTCCAGCAGGCCTACCTGGCCGCGCTTGGCGTTGGTTAGGCTACCTGGCCGCACTTGCGGCGCGTTGCCTGCCCGACGCAGGCAAGTGGACCGGAATGCCTACGCTGCCGGGCCAACCGCGCGGCACACGGCTTCGATAATGGCATCGATATCGGTGCTCGCCAGTTGCGCATGGAATGGCAAGCCGATCAGTTCCTCGCCCAAACGGTCGGACTCATGGAGCGGGCCGGCGCGTGGCAATTGCGTAAAAGCGTGATGCCGGTTTAGCGTGGGCAAGTACCAGCGGCGGGTTTCGATGCCCGCCGCCGCGCATGCCACCTCGATGGCTTCGCGCAAACCGCCGGGCCTGACACGGAAGCACAGGAGCGTGCGCACAATGCCCGCCGGCACCTGTTGCCAGGCCGGTGCCAGACCTGGCAGTGCCGTGAGCCTTGCGGCGTAGTGCTCGAAAAGTTCGATGCGGGCGGCCGACAGTGCCGGCCATCTGGCAAGATTGGCCAGCCCGATCGCGGCGTGATACTCCGACATCTTGGCGTTGACGCCAGGAACTTCCACCTGGCCCACGGGCGTCACTTCGTGCGGATCGAGGTTGATGCCGAAATTCGACAACCTGCGGATGCGCGCGATCAGTTCGAAATCGCGGCTGATCACCAGGCCGCCCTCGCCGGAGGCCAGTGATTTGGTGGCGTGCAGGCTGAACACCAGGGTGGCGCTGCCGCATTCCCACTGGTTGCCGAATGCACCGGCGACATCGATGATCACCGGCAGGCCGGTCTCGGCGCTGAAGCTGTCCCACGCCTGCATGTCGTGCGGGCAGCCGAACGTTGCCACCGGCAGGATCGCGCCGAGGTCAGTATTTTTCAGCGCGGCGCGCGCGATGTCCGGAGTCAGAAGCCAGGATTGTGCGTCCACATCCGCGATCACCGGCACGTGTCCGGCGCGGATGACGGCAGTCGCGGTAGCCACGAAGGTCAATGCCGGTACCAGTACTTTCGAGCCCGGCTTCAGATCGAGCGCGATCAATGCCAGTTCAAGTCCGACGGTGCAGTTGCCCACCGTGGTCAGGTGCAGCGCGCGGTCGCTGCGCATGGCGAACATGCCGATCAGCGCGCCCTCAAACTCGCGCACCAAGGGGCCGAAGTTCGAGTACCAGCGCGTGGCATCGATGCGCTTGAGCCACGGCAGGAGTTCTTCCGCCAGCGGCATGTCCGGCACCAGCAGGGGAATGCGCGACCGAGTCATCGACAGGCAGCTACCAGCAAGGGAATGCGCGATCGAGTCATCGACAGGCAGGTCACAGGCATCAGGGTGCCAGGAAACTGCCGGATTTGCCGCCGTGCTTTTCCAGGAGACGTATATCGGTCATGCACATGCCGCGATCTGCGGCCTTGCACATGTCGTATATGGTGAGCAAGCCGATCTGCACCGCGGTCAGCGCTTCCATTTCGACACCGGTGCGTCCGTGTGTTTCCGCCGTGGCCTTGCAGAGCACGGCCGAGCGCTGATGATCGATACTGAATTCAACGGCCACGTGCGTCAACGGCAATGGATGGCACAGGGGAATCAGCTCGGCGGTGCGTTTGGCGGCCTGGATCGCAGCGATGCGGGCGATGCCCAGCACGTCGCCCTTTTTCGCTGTTCCGGATTCGATCAGCGCCAAGGTCGCGGGGAGCATGAGGATGGTGCCTGCGGCGGTCGCACTGCGATGGCTTTCCGGCTTGGCGGCAACGTCGACCATGTGCGCCTGTCCCTGCGCATCGAAATGGGTGAGCGGGGAAGCGGGAATCGCGGTGGCCGGAGCGCTCATTTGCTTGCGAATTGATACAAAAGAGGATGGATCGCGACTGCGCGCGGCGGGAACATTGGAACCCAGGAAGTATCATACCATCCATGAATTTCCGTCTTTCCTGGTGGCGCCGCATGCTGGCCGCCGGCCTTTGCCCGTTGCTGGCGCTGGCCCCGGTCGGCATGGCACAGAATCTGCCCAACCTCGGCGATGAATCGTCCAACGCGCTGTCGCCGCAGATGGAGCGCCGCATCGGCGAATCCTACTACCGCGAACTCAGGCGCGACCTTTCCTACCTGGACGATCCGGAGATCAAGGCTTATGTCGAGGAACTCGGCGCGCAGTTGATCGCGGCCGGTCCGGAACCCGGCCTCGATGTGGAGTTTTTCGTGATGAAGGATCCGACCATCAATGCGTTTGCGATGCTGGGGGGATTCATCGGCGTCAACACCGGCTTGTTGTTGGCGGCGCAAAGCGAATCCGAAATGGCCAGCGTGGTGGCCCACGAACTGGGTCACCTGACGCAAAAGCATATCGCGCGCAGCGTTGCCGCCGGGCAGCGCACCTCGGTGGTCTCGATGATCGCGATGGCGCTGGCATTGCTGGCCGCGCGCTCCAATGGTCAGGCTGCCGCCGGCGCCCTGGCTGGCGCGCAAGCCTTCCAGGTGCAGTCGCAACTGGCCTATTCGCGCGATTTCGAGCGCGAAGCCGATCGAGTCGGTTTCGATACCCTGCAAAAGGCCGGTTTCGATGTCAGTGCAATGCCGGCCTTTTTCGAGCGCATGCAGCGTGCCGGGCGTGTCTACGATTCGAACGCACCGGTTTACGTGCGCAGCCATCCGCTGACCACCGAACGCATCGCCGACGTACGCAATCGCGCGCAGGGCGCGCGCTACCGCCAGCGGGTCGACAGCCTGTCGTTCCAGTTGGCACGCGCCAAGTTGCGCGCCACCGCTGATGCCTCGGTCGACGGCGTGCGCGACGCCTTGAAGTTCTTTTCCGCGCAACTCGCCGACAAGACCTATACCAGCGAGGCGGCGGCGCGTTTTGGCCATGCCGAGGCCTTGCTGCTGGCGCGCGACTTCAAGGGCGCGCAGGCCGCGATGGCGCTGCTGCCCAGGTCGATCGCGCATCCGATGATCGATGCACAGGCCGCGCGCATTCGCAACGCCGCCGGCGATACGGCAGGGGCGGTGGCGGTGTTGCGCACCGCTGTGGCCAGGTATCCGCAGGCCCGCCATCTGCAGACCGCGCTGGCCGAGGCCTTGCAGGTTGACAGCAGGCATGCCGAGGCGCTCGAACTGCTGGGCGAGCAGGCGCGCAACATCCGTGGTGACCCGAGGATTTTCCAGATGCAGGCGCGCAGCTTCGCGGCCACCGGCCGGACCCTGTCGCAGCACCAGGCGCTGGGCGAGTATTACGCCCTGGTGAGCGGGGCGCAGGCGGCAATGGAGCAGTTCCAGATCGCCCGCTGTGCCGCCGGCGGAGACTTCTATCAGCATTCGATCCTTGACTCACGCATGCGCGACATGTGGGAGCGCGTACTTGCCGAGCGCGCCGATCGTGGCGAGGGTGACAAAGGCGCCGCAACGGCAGGCGCCGGGGCGCGCCAGCGCCTGCCGGTCCAGCAGATGCAAGGGCGCTGTCCCTGAAGCATCCGGGTCAAGTAGGCGCTGAACCGGGCTGCGGGAAACGGCGATTGATCCTGCAACCAGCAAGGGCCGAAAACGCCCTTGGTTCGACGCCCCGCACGCCCAGGCATTGCGTAGCGATTTTCTGAGAAACAAAAGGGGCGGACCGGAAGGCGGTCAGCCGCTTATTTCTGGGGTGATTCGAAGTACGCGTCGTACAACAGATCGAAGGTCTTTTCGGTCTCGGCCAGCAGATTTTCCTCACCGGTTGCGCGGCGCTGGGCGCCCTGCAGCAGCGTCTCGATGCCGGCGGCTTCGGGAACCGGGTCACCGCCAATATCGAGCGCATGAATGATGGCGGCAATGCGCGTCAAGGCGGGATCCTTGGCGAGTCCGAAGGAATCGAGCAGTACCTCGTAGGTGACCTGGCTTGAAGAGTTGCTGAACATCGCGCCTTCGAACCCGAAAGTGACGGCGCTCTCAGGGGCCGCCTGATCACGCTCGCCCCAAAACACCCGGCCTTCCGCATCGATGAAGCGGCGGATCAGCCAGGCGCACGCCAGCCGGTCGACCCACAGCGGTCGGCGCGTTACCCAGACCCGGCGGAAAAACTTCTGGCGGGTGCGCATTTCCTGGGTGCTGGTGAGGTCAGTGTTGCCTGGAAACAGGATTCTGCGGACATCTGCCTCCATCGTCGCCAAGGCCAGACTGGTGCGTTTGCGGGTTTCACTGGGGAAAAAATCCAGCGCGGAAATCGACTCCATCTCGCGCCTGAGCCTGATCAGGCTGCGCGAGAGCGTGGTCGGATCGGATACACCGAAGCCGGCCCGCAGTGCCTCGATATTCTTGATCAGTTCGACATAACGCGTGGTACGGTCGAACAACTGGGCGAAGGTGCGGCCTTGATCGGCATCGGCTACTGTAGTGAGCAGGTGAAAGCTGCCACCGCTGCTGCTGATGTGTTCGCCCAGGCGCTGCAGGCCCTGGCGCGCCGCAACGGTATCGGGAAGGATGTAGGCGCCGTCGCTCAGAATCGCACAGCCTAGCGATTCAAGGGTACGCAGGATGCGCATGCGCGCATTCGCCTCTTCAGGCAGTTGGGCCACCAATACCAGCCAGGCGGTGTTGCCGCCGACGGGAGCTGCGGGCATTGCGAAACCCTCCTTCGAAAAACCGTAACGAAATCCGCAACGCGCGCTGCGAAACCCGGTGCTATTTCAA
>Ga0105046_10000418_pt1 | contig 58694 bp, 63 predicted proteins | sample MAT03_FD_78385 | JGI IMG/M metagenome (GOLD analysis project Ga0105046, IMG submission 78385) | Freshwater microbial communities from Lake Fryxell liftoff mats and glacier meltwater in Antarctica - MAT-03 (megahit assembly) | ecosystem: Environmental > Aquatic > Freshwater > Ice > Liftoff...
GGATGGAAAAATTCAGTTTCGAGGCGTGTTAAAAAAAATGATTGTGAGGTTTACTGCGGTAAATGAGCGATTATTTTTTTTGACACAACGACGAAAATGGAGTTTTCGGCCAAACACTATGTAAAAGCTAGGTATCAAAAAACAAGTCCGAAAAGCTTGTCAAAAGGCACCTCCCCGGCTACCTCCAAGTTTCCTCCTTAAAAAGTAAAACTTTCTATGATTTTTTTATTTGCTATGAATTCAAATTATGCCTAATTTAGAAACTTAGTTATGAGCCAGGAGACCAAGGATGCTGTAAATAAAATATTAACTGATTACCTAGTACTTAATAAGCACCGCAAAACTTCAGAACGTTTTGCGATACTTAACGAAATATATTCCCACGACGGCCATTTTGATATTGAGGGATTGTATTTAATGATGAAAAATAAAAAATACAGGGTGAGCAGAGCTACTTTATATAACAACATTGAAATTTTGCTCGATGCCGGCTTGGTTATTAAACACCAGTTTGGCAAGAACATGGCCCAGTTTGAAAAGGCCTATAAATACAAACAACACGACCATTTGATCTGCACAGATTGTGAGAAAGTATTTGAGTTTTGTGATCCACGCATTATGCAGATCCAAAAAAGTACCGAAGAGATGTTAAATTTTAAAGTATTGCACCATTCTCTTAATTTTTTCGCAAAATGCAAATCCTTAAGCGAATCGGGCAGCTGCCAACATTATAAAAAATAAATTATGGTTTTTGACTTTACAATTTCAAACGAGGGTAACTACGCCATCATTAGCATGAGCGGCAATCTGATTGAAAAAGGCCAGGCTATCTCTTTACTCGAAAAAGCCGAAGAGTTAACCACTCAAAACTGTTCTCAATGGATCATTGATCTTGAAAAACTGATCTATATGAACAGCAGTGGATTGAATACGCTTATTCAATTGTTAACAAAGGCCCGTGTAGCGGGTGGAGAAGCTGTACTTTTTAATATGAATAAGAAAATCAATGAGTTAATTCTCATAACAAAACTTCACACCTTATTTAAAGTGGCCGAATCTCGGGAAGATGCTCTGGCAATGTTGCCACTGTAATTTTTTAAACGCTTCAAATTATAGGATAGTGCCATGTTATGCGTGCACTTTTTTATTACGTACCTGAAAATTAAGAAATAGTTCAAATTCAGGTATTTCTTTTAACCCGTTTCTAAATTATTTAAGATAAACCACTTCATATTTTGAGTTGTTTTGCAGTCTGTTATGGGATGAATCGATGAACTAGTAACGCTTTGTTAATTTAAAGAATAATTAATATTTAACACTTTGTTAATGATTGTTATATTTTTTTAACTATATTAGCTCACACATAAATTCCAATAACATGAAACAAACACACTCACTTTTTAATAAAATTAAGAATTTTTTGATTTTATCCCCTAAAATCAAGGCTTCAGGAATGAGAAATTCTGTGGTTCTCGGAGCAGCTCTAACGTTCTTGGCAAATCCAATGAACTCAGATGCTCAAATTGTTAATACGGAATCTTTCGACGGAACAACCTTTGTACCTGCTGGATGGACCAATCTCAATACTAGCGGATCAAACGCATGGACCAGAGAAACAGCAGGTACATTTCCTACGCAAGCACCTCAAAGTGGTGCCGGTGAGGCAAAATTTGACTCCTGGAACGCTAACGCTGGAGTGCGTTCATTAATCACTCCTGCTTTTGCATTGACAAATAACACTTCAGGTGCGGCAGTGAGTTTTTGGATGTACAGGGATGCAGGTTATTCTACGAGTGCAGATAAAATAGATGTGTTTTATAACACCGCGGCTAATCTTGCAGGAGCTGTTTTGTTAGGTACTGTGAACCGCTCCAGTGCTTTAACTCCCACTGTTGCTGTAGACGGGTGGTATCAATACTTCTACTCAATTCCTAACACGGTAACTTCATCAAACGCTTATCTCATTTTAAGAGGTACCTCGACTTATGGTAATAATATCTATATAGATAATGTAAGCTGGACCTCGTATCCAAATATTTGCTCGGGTACTCCTGCCATTCCAACCTCATCCATTAGCACTGCTGTGGGTTGCCCAAGTGCACTATTTAGTATAAATACGTCTGGAGCAACAAATGCTTTAGGTATTACGTTCCAGTGGCAAGCTTCTAATGCAATGGCGGGAACGTATTCCGCAATTCCAGGCGCAACTACAACAGCGTATTCGTCAAATGTAAGTTTAACTACTTATTATAGAATGGTTACTACTTGTTCAGTAAGCACATTATCTTCAACAACTTCAGTCCAGTCTTATTCGGTAAATGATCCGGGTCCTTGCGTTTGTACCACGTATGGTGCATCAGGAGCTACATCAACAAGCGATGAAGAAATATTAGGTTTTGCTATTGGAACAATGACGAACGCTAGTAATTGTTCAGTTGTTGCACCTGGACCGGGTTCTTCTCTTAACTTGTACGCCAATTATGCTGGTCACGTTGCCCCTACTAATGCGTGTATTGGTGCAGCAATTCCATTTACTTTAAATGTTGGAACTTGCGTCGGCTTTTATGGCGTTCAGTGCTCAATATACATTGATTACAATCAAAACGGTTCTTTCGGTGATGCAGGTGAATTAGCCTATTCTAATACAAATATTTCAACTGCGGGTAACGTTTTTGGTTCCGTAACAATTCCCGCTACTGCTCTACCTGGTTTAACAAGGGTGCGTGTTATACTTGTGGAAGGTACAGTACCTGGGCCAACTGGCACTTATCTCTGGGGTGAGACAGAAGATTATTGTATAACAATTCTTTCTCCTCCAACAATTTTGTTGGGAGCTAACTCTGGGTCAATTTGCCCTGGCATCCCTTTTACTACAGCGGCCAGCGGAGCTAATACATACACTATTAACGGCGGTCCTGGTATTTTAAGCGGATCTTCAATCTCTCTCACGCCAATCGCTAACACTACCTATTCTATTTCAGGCACTGCACTTAGCGGATGTAGATCCCTTCCGAGCACAAATGCCACAGCCACAATCACTACTTTGGCTTCCCCTGCAATTACAGTTTCAGTAGTAAGCCCTTCTATGTGTCCGGGTATTTCAAATACTTTAACTTTAACAGGTGCCAATACCTACACTTGGGCTTCTCCGGCCTCTAATGCTTCAGTTATTACTATTAATCCTTTATCTACAACCGTTTATACCGTTGCAGGAACTGGAACAACAGTATGTAACGGGATTACGAATTTTACGGTATTTGTGTATCCAACCCCAACTATTAGCGTAAACAGCAATACGCTTTGCGCGGGTAGGGTATTTACTACTACCCCTTCAATGCTTCCGGGTGGTACTCCAACATTTACTTACTCAAACGGTTCAAATACAATTGCACCAACCACAAATACCACAATCAACGTAACCGGTACAAGCACAAATGGATGTATATCTGCCGGGCCTGTCGTTGCTTCTGTGACTGTATTTACTCTCCCTGTTGTTACAGTGAACAGTGCTACACTTTGTAATGGCTCTCAATTTGTAATGGTGCCTTCAGGTGCTACAAGTTATACGTTCATCAATTCAGGTAACCCTGTTACGCCTTCAGTAACTACAACTTATAGTGTAATTGGTTCAACAACGGTTGGCTGCGCTTCATTGCCAGCTCTTGCAACCGCTACGGTTTACAGCCTTCCAACGCTTACTGTGGTCGCTACTCCATCCAACTTGGCTGTTTGTGAAAATAGCACACTTACTTTAACTGCCAGCGGTGCTAGCTCTTATAACTGGAATAATACAACTACTGGAGCTACTTTTATGAACACTCCTTCTGTAACCTCTAGCTACTTTGTATTGGGAACTGATGCAAATGGTTGTGTGGGTGTTGCTTCTGTGCCGTTTACTGTTAATCCTCAACCCGCAGTAGCACTGAGTGGCAACACGTTCGTTTGTTCAGGCGCTTCGTCTACTCTTACTACTACAGGTGGTGTTACTTATTCGTGGACTGTTCCAGGTACTGGAACCAACGTGGTTGTTAGTCCTGCCGCTACCACTGTTTACGGTGTTACCGGAACAGGCAGCAATGGTTGCATTAGAACAGTTACGCTTACAGTTGCAGTAAATACGATTGTTGTTACTGCAAGCTCAAATACGGCTGTCTGTTTAGGAAAAGATGTTACGCTTTTAGCAAATGGAGCAACTAGCTATACATGGTTACCGATTATTTCGGTTTTCAACCCGTTAAATATTACTCCTTTAGTAACTGCTACTTACACTTATCTGGCAAAAGACAGCAAACAATGTATTCATACAGGAATGATCGTTGTGACTGTAAATCCTCTTCCTGTAATTAATTTAGCTGCAACAAGCCAAACAATTTGTGCTGGTGAAACTACTACAATTACAGCTACTGGTGGCAGTTCTTACGACTGGACCGCTCCAACGGCTACAACCGGTGCTATGTTGGTTGTGAATCCAAATGTAAACACAACTTACAATGTAACAGGTACTGATGTAAACGGTTGTTCGGGGAATGCTACAACAAGGTTAACAGTTAGCAAATGTACCGGTCTGGAAAAAATAGGTTCAGAAATCACCGGTTTAAATGTTTTCCCTAATCCAACCAACGGTGAGTTTACTGTTGAATTAAATAATGGCTTAAACAAAACAATCGAGGTATCTGATCTTACAGGTCGTGTTATCGTATCGTCTCAAACACAAGATACCAAAACAGTTGTTAACCTGAATAACTTCGCTAATGGTGTGTATTATGTGAAGATTCAATCTAACAACTCTGTTGAAGTTATTAAAGTGGTTAAACACTAATTTCAAATTATCCTGAGTTTCACAGGATTTAATTTATACGCTAAATAAAAAGCCTCCCGATTTTATTGGGAGGCTTTTTTCTGTTTCTAACTTATTTGGAAATAATAATTTTAACCTTCTTAATCAGTTTAGCATTTTCTGAAAGACTGAGCACATACATTCCGCTTAACAGTCCGCTTACATTACAAATGTAATTCCCGCGGTCACTCTTTCTTTGCGGCAAATCTTACCATAAATATCCGTGACAATAAAATCAATTTCCCTGCTTGTGTTAGCTGTGATTAAAATATGAAACTTATCTTTTACAAGATTAGGATAAACCCGAATGCTTGGATCATCGCCATGTAATTTATTAATGCCCACAGTGGAAGTGGGGCGATTCCCAATCAGGCTATGCATATCGGGATCTGTATTAAATGAGTTGGAACCGTTGGTAGCCAGATAAATTTCATGGTTTGGACCGAATGCAGATATCTCTTAGGCGTCCAAACATATTCGCGAGATACGAAGTTTGCGAAACATAAGTGACTCCACCAACATCTAATTTAAGAGCAACTATTTTCTTCTCCTTTAAAGTGCGCATTAAAAAACAGTTATGAAATTAAGGGAAATCGTTATTACTATAGTATATGAGATCAGATACTGCAATAGCACGACTCCAGGTTGCAATGGGCACTTTAATGTTGTGCTCTGTACACTAAGTAATCTCCGCAGGGAGGCTGCAAGATCCTTCTTGATCTGGCGAGCCGTAATTTCGTCCTTTTTTCAGGACTTGAAACTCATCATCATTTACACGACCATGCTCTGAAAGATAAATTTGTCGGTTAGGTCCTTTGGCCAGTCCCTGAGGATTCCTGTGCCCGGAGGTATAAATGTAGCTTCCCGGAAATGGATTATCTGAGGGAATGCTGCCATCGGTATTAAGCCTTAAAATTTTTCCGTTTAAAGAGTTAATGTTTTGAGAGAGAAAAGTATTACCAGCTTCACCCGTTGTCATGAGTAAAGTTTTATCCGCCATGTACAAAAGACGTGAACCATCGTGAAAAGAATTTCCTGTAATGCTGTCTATCAGTATCTGCGGGTTAACGAGTGCGGTGCCCGACCAAGCATATTTTACAAGCCGTTCAAACTATGCCGGCGCACTTGTGCTGCAAGTGTAAACTAAAAACACTTCTTTTACAGTCTAAAAAATCTGGATGCATTGCCATTCCCAGCGGGCCGGCTTCGGCATAATAGTAAACCGAGTTTGTAAGATCCAATATTGGTGTTTTTATTTTCAGAACAGGATCAACCCGGCTCACCGTGCCTTTGTGTTTGGTCATCCAGATCATATGATCCGGCCCATACTAAATTTCCCAGGGAACATTGATTCCGGTAAGGATGGTGTCTGCCACAACAGTTGTCGTGCCGATTGTGAGAATGGATTGTGAGTTAATTTTGTTCAGAACAAACAAAAAATAAAAACAGCGTGTAATTTTTACTTTCATGAGCAAAGTGCTGTTTTAAAACGCAAAACTGGTGTTAATATTTTATCTCAGGCAATTTACCCGGATTCATTCGCGTTATTTGTAGGATCGGTACTCCAAAGTTTATTGTAAAAAAAAGTATCGGAAATAAATAACGGGCCCGAAAGCCCGCTGATATTTAGTTCGAAAATGAATTAAAAAGAATGCCCCATTTTATCTCTTTTTGTTTGAAGATACTTCACGTTATGCGGGTTCGATTCTACAATAATCGGAATGTTCTCAACGATCTCAAGACCGTAACCAATAAGCCCTGCACGCTTTTTCGGATTGTTCGTCATCAGCTTTATTTTTCTGACACCGAGGTCTCGTAAAATCTGCGCACCAACACCGTAGTCACGCTCATCCACTTTAAAACCTAACTCAACGTTTGCTTCTACGGTATCTAACCCTTCTTCTTGTAATTTATAGGCTTTTAATTTGTTCAGCAAACCAATACCGCGACCTTCCTGATTCAAATAGACGATCACACCTTTTCCCTCTTTTTCGATCATCTCCATCGACTGATGCAACTGTTCGCCGCAATCGCATCGGCAGCTTCCAAAAATATCACCCGTCACACACGAAGAGTGCATTCTAACCAATACGGCTTCATCTTTTTCCCATTCCCCTTTTATGAGTACAAGATGTTCCTGACCGTTGGTTTCTACGCTATAATCAATCAGCTTAAAATCTCCATAGTCGGTTGGCATGTTCACTTCCACCTGTCTTTTTACGATGCTTTCTTTTGCGAGTCTATACGCAATCAGGTCTTCAATGCTGATAATCTTCATATCAAAGCGCTCAGCAATTTTCATAAGCTGTGGTAAACGCGCCATGGTGCCATCTTCATTAAGAATTTCTACCAACACCCCACATGGCTCAAAGCCAGCAAGTACTGAAATATCTACGGTTGCTTCTGTATGGCCCGTTCTGCGCAGTACACCGCCCGGCTTCGATTTTAAAGGAAAAATATGCCCCGGCCTGCCGAAATCGGATGGTTTAATTGTTGGATCAATCAGGGCTTTCACCGTTTTAGAACGGTCTGATGCTGAGATCCCTGTAGAACACCCGAATCCAAGCAAGTCAACCGACACAGTGAAAGGAGTTTCGTGCAAAGAGGTATTTGCAGGCACCATCATGTCGAGTTTTAGCTCATGTGCCCGCTCTTCTGTTAAAGGTGCACAGATAAGACCGCGACCATGCGTAGCCATAAAATTAATTACTTCTGGGGTTGCGTTTCTGGCCGCTGTAATAAAGTCACCTTCATTTTCGCGGTCTTCATCGTCCACCACAATTATCACCTTCCCTTTTCGAATATCCTCAAGGGCTTCTTCAATACTATTTAATTTAAATTCACTCATAATGTGGCGCAAATTTAGGTAATTTAAGCTTTTGAAATTGTATTTTATTTTGGAACAATTGATAAATAGACTTAAAACATCGCTTTCTGATCCATTGCCTGGTGCAGATGCCCAGTACCTGATGGCACCACTTCACCGGCAACGCTTAGAACTGGAAAAACTAAACGCTGAAAACTATAGACCAAGTGCAGTGATGATCTTGTTTTGTGAGGACAGCGATGGAACACTTTTTATTCCGCTTACCGAGCGCATGACCTACAATGGCGTGCATAGTGGACAGGTGAGCTTGCCGGGCGGTAAATTTGAGGCTAGTGATGTCGACCTCATGCAGACCGCTTTGCGGGAATGTTATGAAGAAATTGGTGTCAGTGAGATTGATGTATTGGGCAAGCTTACATCTTTGTTTATACCGGTAAGCAGCTTTCTTGTGCACCCTTTTATTGGATTTTGCAGGATTAAAAATCCCATAATGATAAATCAGGAACGGGAAGTGAAAGCACTAGTAAAACTGCCCGTAACCGCATTGCTGAACGATGCAACAGTAAAGCAGGGCGAAGTGAAAGTGATGGAGAATATGAATATAAAAACGCCCTGGTTTGAAGTGGAGGGTCTGAAGGTTTGGGGCGCAACGGCAATGATCCTCAGTGAGCTGAAGGTACTGCTGAAAACTATTTCCTGAACTCTGTAAGCGCGTTGTCGTAGCAGAGGTAATACTCACCTTTGGTGAGGTTATCGATCTTTACCTGTTTGCCAAATCCTTTTTTTACAACTACACCGTAAGCATCATAAACTTCGTAAGCTGTTTCTGAGCTGAAATCAATACTGGAGTTGTTTTTAGGAATAGCGAAGGAAGGCTTATTTAACGAAGAGGTTACCGTAACATCTTTCGACACTTTGGTAAGTGCATTTAACCCTTTTTGTTTAATGCGGTATTTGTTCTCACCGCTGTGCATAGCCACCTGAAAGGAATAATCGTGTGACTCAGGTGTTCCTAAGCCATCCACTTCTCCAACCGGCACCCATTTGTTCCACTTAAATTGTTCGATCACGTAAGGTAAAGCGCCCATTTCATTTTTACTGCTCCATTTCAAAAGTCCGGTAGGAGTAATGCTCATCATAATCACCTCAAAGGTAGGTTTAGGTTTAAGGTCTTCCATATTCAACACCTTAGGAGTACAACCATCGTTGTGAACGATCTCTATGACAACGTTTTCGCCGTACTTTAAGTGAAGAGCTTTCAGGTCAATTTCAAATGCGCTCGAGTTAATCTCATCGGTAGTGATATTGCCGTTTACTTTGATCTCTTTTGTGCAAAAACCCACGCCACCGGCACCAAGACCGTTGTGTACATATACATTTTTGTTCTGGTATTTCCCTTCAATAACAAGCGTAGCAGCACTAGCAATAAAGCCTGTTGACAAAGCGCCTACTAACAACAAAAGTTTATTCATAATATAATTTTAACAAAAACCAACTGAGCCGGTATTGAGCCATGGAATTGTTAAACACAAATATACGACAAAATGCCAAAAACAACCCACGAAGAGGTCAAAATCAAAGAAATTTCCGTATTTTAACAATTAGGAACTGTAGGCACAAGAATAAAATCAAGGCAAGAAGCACCTTATAGGTATTGGTAAAATGAATTTTGTTTAGCTTTTTTTCTTTACTGTAGCTCCAAACCAGCATAATAACGAACGCGAGCAGAAAAAGCGAGACAAAGATGATTCTTCCGGTGGTAAACATGCTGCAAATATAAGACGAATCCAGCCACGAAAACTTTGTTTCTAAAGAATACAATCAAATATTTAATCGTCTACCTTAAGAAGGTCAATTCGTGCCGTCCCTCCCTTTTTATCAAAATGTAGTTTCAAAGGTATTTTGTGATCTGGATTAAAGTGAAAAGGCTCTGTATGCATCAGGTGCTGATCTGCTTCTTGTGGCTGGGCCAATACTCTCTTCATATTCCGCATTTTATCAATTGTTACACAAGCCGTAATTGCTCCTTTTCCTAAACCACCGGTTGGGTTCCATTTTTCAAATTTAAAGGTATTAACATCCGGATATTTTTTAAAATTCTTTTCGGTGTCATGGTACAGAATGTGAATGTTTTTAGCACAAACTACTTGCATAATTAAAGCTTCGCCCAAAGTATTTCTCGGAATAATTCGCATCCACTCTGTTTTTTTTGCTGAAGAATATTTAACAATCATAATCTGTTTACCATAGTCAATAACCATGCGCAAATCTTTTTCTACAAATCCTGTGGGGGTTTCTCTTTTATGATAAACTTTGGTTGAGTAAAAATCCTGAAAAACAACGTAGAGTTCCTTATCAATATAGTAGCTGCGATAGAGAAAAAGCTCAGGGTTGCCAAATAGTTTTGCTTGCACATCTCCGCTAAAAATGTCGAAGTTCTGGGCACTAATTTCACTGCTTTCAAGTTTAAAGCTAAACATATAAATTCCCACATGTTTGTAATCAACAGTGTATAAAGATTTTTCAATACCATTGATAAATTCCCCTGTGCAAATCAATTCATTATCATGCACCTGAATTTCGCCTGTTTTTATTGTTTTATTTTCTGTGGGTAATTTTACAAAGCTAGTACTGGTTTTGTATGCAGCACTATAACAAACAGCGAGAGCAACATCGTTTTTGGCGCCCGGGCGCAGGTAAGAAACAAGGTAAATAAAATTGCCGGCGTTGTCTACCTCAAACTGCAAAGGCTTAGCAGGGGCTTGTTCTATTTTTTCAATGGGTTGTTTCGTTCCAATTTTTGCTAACGAAACAGCGTTGTAAAGGTTCGCTATTTTTTTTGTAGATTTTTCAGATTTAATCGTTATAACAAGCAAGAGTTTTTTCAGATCGGGAGAACTTTTAACCGAAGCAGTTATATTTTCGGCTTGGCTCCCCGGTATGTTAAGTTCTTCAAGTCCCATAGGTGTATAAGCACTCTCGCCGGTTGTGCCATGGTATGCTCGGCCCAAAAAAAAACGGTCTTTGAACCATTTGTATGTACGAGCTGGGTAATCAGAATAACCTTGCCCTCTATGAATGAAGTCTCTAACAGCGTTTCTTTTTCGCTAAGTTTAATTTCTTTATCGTACTGTTGCGAAGAAGTTTTTTGATCGAAGGAGCAAATGAGATAGCTACCATTGGATGGCCTATCGTGCCTTAAGATAAAATAGTTATCTGCATGGAGCCAATGTACATCACTTCAAATTGTTTATCAGTTACAGAAAATTCTTTTCCGTGTGTTATGGAAAAATTTTGTGCAATAATTGCTTGTGTGGAGAGCAGCAGGAGTGTTAAATATTTGATAATCATTGAGGTGGCCGGGTAAGGGTTAAACAAATCAAATATACCACTTTCCACGTAGCGCGGCAGTGGTATTTATTAAAAAAAAGTACATTTCTCAAAAAAAATAACAAACTTCACGCCTCCATTTGAGTTCCAGAGTTAAAATATTTATTCTGACCGGCATATTTTTTGCTGCCGCATTTTTCATAAAAGCGTCCAACCCTGCAAAAGGATTCGAAGCGCTTCGGATTTATGATTATTTTCTGGCAAAAAAAATATTTTACGAGCAACAGAAAAAAAAACCAGACACTTATGCTTCCTACGGACTGGCAGTCATTTTTAGCCGCAGCGACAATCCGTTTTATAATATCGACAGTGCTGGAAAATACATAAAACGCTCTTTCCACGGCATTCAGGCTGCGGCTGTGTCGCAGACACTGTCGGGCTTTACAATTGACAACATCACTATTTTAAACCTCTCTGATAGTATTTCAATGAAGATGTTCAGAGTTGTGAAACAATTAAACTCGGTAAATGCTTATAATTTTTTTCTGGAGAATTTTTACCTTGCTAAACAAAAACTGAGGCAGGACGCTGTTTACGCGAGAGATGAGCTTGAATTTAATACGATACTGGAATTCAATAGTAGTGAGCTTACGCGCCAATTTATGGTTCTGCATCCGCAAAGTCCATTTTACATGGAAGCTTCTGTTTTAAGAGAAAGACAGCTTTACGATGAGCATACGAAGTCAAACACAGACTCTGTGTTTATATCGTTTATAAACCAGTATCCTAAAAACGTGATGGTAAAAACAGCACATGAAAGGCTGTTTGCTATTTACCGTCAACAAAAGGACACAAAAGGGCTTGCGTTTTTTGTAAAATATTATCCGAATGCGTATCAGAATTTGGATGCTTGGAAACTTCTGTTTTCATTAATTGTGAAGGAATTTTCGTTTGATGAGCTGAAAAATTTCGTACGCGAATACCCTGACTTCCCTTTAAAAAACTCCATCCTGAAAGAGCTGGAATTAAATAAAATGATACTCTATCCATATCAGAAGGGCGATTTTTCAGGGTTTATCGACGAGAAAGGGAAGATCGTGATCAAACCAATATTTGATGCAGCAAGCGATTTTTACGAAGGACTCTCTGTTGTGTCGAGAAACGATTCGGTGTATTTTATTAATAAGCGGAATGAAAATCCTTTTGGGAAAATTTATTCGGAAGCTTTGGTTTTTAAAAATGGCATTGCTCCTGTAAAACAAAGTGGCAAGTGGTTTTTTATAAACAGGCAGGGACAATCTATTTCGCGTTTTTATGACGAAATCAACGAGCTTTCTGACAATGTATACGTGGTAAAAACCGGCGATAAATACGGCGCGCTCGATTATTTTGGTCATACTATTCTGGAGCCTAAGTTTGACAAGTTGGGTGATTTTAAAAATGGCTATGCTTATTACATGGAGAAGGGACTCTATGGATTTGTATCAAGTACTGGAAGCGTGCACAAAGCTGAGTTTGAGTGGATTTCTGATTTTAACCAACAACAAATTGCCATCATCCAGCAGAATAACAAATACGGTCTTACAAATATTTATGGTAAGAAGGTACTCGAACCTCAATACGATCAGGTTTTGAAAACCAATTCAAGTGTATTTATTTTAGTGCTTAGTAGTCTTTACGGTTTCTTTAGTTCAGAAGGCTGTTTGTTAACCCCTGTTACTTTTGATTACCTAAAAGAAAAACCGGTTGACTATTACACCAATGGAAAACTCTTGAAACTTAACAGGAAGAATGAGCAGTCTTTTATAGACCTAAATGGGCACCCTTACGTTAGCTTCGGTGCTTACCAGGACATCAATTTTCCGGTGAACGAGCTCATGCGGGTGAAGTTTAAAAACAAATACGGTTACCTTGATAAAAAACTAGCACCGGTTATTCCATATAAATACCAGCAAGCCGCTGATTTTTCAGATAGTCTGGCTCTTGTTAAAGTAAACGAGAATAATGTACTCATTACTACTTACGGGGGCGAGATTTTTTCCACAGGAGCGGAGATTGTAAAGTTATCGAAACATTATTACAGCGTTAACGACGATGCTAGGTCCATTATCAATGCAACGGCAGAGCTGATTTATTCAGAAGTGGATAACGTTCAGAAAATTAACAATGGCCTGCTCATTGTTACTTTAAATAATGGCGAAATAAAATTGATATCCGATTAAACAATATATACATTTATACCTTAAAATTTAGATATGAGTAAAATACACAATTTTAGTGCGGGTCCCGGAATCTTGCCGGCAGAAGTATTAAAGCAGGCCTCAGAGGCCTGTATCAATTTTGACGGTTTAAATCTTTCGTTGCTTGAAATTTCTCACCGTAGCAAGAATTATGAAAAGGTAATGCTCGAAGCAAGATCTACAGTAAAAGAACTTTTTGAAGTAGGGGATGAGTACGAAGTAATTTATTTAGGTGGTGGTGCAAGTTTACAATTCGCTATGGTGCCATATAATCTATTAAGAGCAGATGGGTTCGCAGCCTATGTAAATACTGGTGTTTGGGCAAGTAAGGCCGTTAAAGAAGCAAAACTTATTGGCGACACTCGTGTGATTGCTTCTTCAGAGGATAAAAAATTCACTTACGTTCCTAAGGGATATGAAATTCCAAAGGATTCAGATTATTTACATATTACAAGTAACAATACCATTTATGGAACGCAGATGAAGGATTTTCCGAGTTCTCCTGTGCCTTTGGTATGCGACATGAGTTCTGATATTTTCAGCCGTAAAGTGGATGCGAAAAAATTTGATCTTATTTACGCGGGTGCTCAAAAAAACATGGGTCCTGCGGGAAGCACCATGATTATGGTAAAAAAAGATGTCCTTGGTAAAACAGGGAGAAAAATGTTATCCATGTTGGATTACCAAGTGCATATCAAAGGGGAGTCCATGTACAACACGCCTCCTGTATTTCCAATCTATGTAACCTTGCTAACCATGCAATGGCTTAAAAAGAACGGCGGTATTGCCTGGATCGAAAAATTAAATCAGCAAAAATCGGACGCTATTTATAACGAGGTAGATCGTAACTCCCTGTTTTACGGAACTACAGCGGTAGAAGACCGCAGCCAAATGAACGCATGTTTCTTAATGAACAAGCCGGAATTGGAAAGTGAATTTGATAAATTCTGGAAAAATGCTGGAATCGATGGGATTCGCGGACACAGGGACGTAGGTGGTTACAGAGCATCGATGTATAATGCGCTTCCTTTAGAAAGTGTAAATGTATTAGTGGATGTGATGAAAGAATTTGAGAAAAAGTTTGCTTAGAAAATTAAAATTAAAAACCCGAAGGCAAATACCTTCGATGTCATTTAGTTTTTTTTATGTAGCTCAATAGATTTGAATGCTACAAACTCCGCTCCCTTACTTGTACTTGTACTTTTACCTTTCAAGGTGTTTCACCTGACCCTCTAATGTTTTTTTAAACAATCGTTTTTAAATACACATATTAGATCTAAAAAAAAACTCCTTCTCGTAATTGCCTTGAAAGATATCATCTTTACGCCGAATATATATTCTTTTTCTGCGTCTCTTTTTTATGAAATATTCTTCAACACTATTAGTCTAACCGAATTTCACTACAACTCTAGCATTTAGATAAATTCTTTTTTTCCTAAATGAGCGCTTCTCAAAACTAATCCCTTTCTATTTTTTCAAAAAAGACCTTGTCTTCAAGTCTAGTATTTTTTCAAAACAGGTGTCCTTTAATGCAGTTTCTTTAACCTCATACGTTGAATATGTTCCATAATATTCATCACTTCGGAAATGAATAGCGTACACCGTAATCCCTATCACAGTGTAATTTATCGAGCTATTTTGCGATTGTACATTAGAAATACCGGAGAGATAGCGTAAAAGTACTCAACTAAATAAATTAATCATTTTTACCTTCGGTTTAAAGAAAGTAATTTCCACAAAAACTCAATTAACACCCGTACTCCAATAACTTTTCAACCTACACTTACTAATGCGATCAGCCTTTTATAACTTAGAGCATCAATTCAATACTTGTATATTCAGAAAAAAACAGTAACAGGTTAACGTACATCTTAAAAACGCTGTTGAGTGAAGGCCTTGGGCTGGACTTTACGATCACGAATACATTTGAAGAATTTGAATCTCTGGTTGGGCCAAAAATTAATTACTCAGATCAGCTTCCTGCTGACACGTTTAATATAAAACCGCATAACATTCTTTTTGACCATGGGATCAGAGATTATCATTTGCTGGTGAATGCCAATGCGCAATTTGAAAAGTTTTTCTTCAAAAATGCAACGGGCTCCATTCCTTTTGATCTTCTGGGAGCCGCGTTCTGGCTGCTTTCTCGCTACGAAGAGTATTTGCCGCATAAAAGCGATGTCTACAACCGCTTTCATTACAAATCAAGTCTCGCTTACCAATATGAATTCCTCCACATGCCGCTGGTAAATCTCTGGCTGGCGGAATTAAAAAAGCTACTCGCAGAAAAATTTCCGGAGCTGGTCTTCAAAGAAAGGGAATACAATTTTCTTTCTTCTATTGATATTGACAACGTATACAAATACAAACACAAAGGTTTTGTAAGAACCCTCGCTGGACTTATTTCGGATAAGAGTTTAAAAAAAAGCAAACAAAGACTCAGGATCATTTTAGAAAAAGATAAAGATCCTTACGATTGTTACGATTTTTTGATCCAGGCTCACAAAAAAACCGATACAAAAGCTATCTACTTTTTTCTCCTAGGCGATTACGGTCCTAACGACAAAAATCATTCTTCCTCCGATTTGCGTTTTCAATCTCTGATAAAACACTTGGCCGATTACTCCATGGTGGGCGTGCATCCTTCGTTTGGCTCCAATGGAAACTTGCGTCAGCTAAAGGTTGAGGCGAGTCGCCTGGGAAATATTACACATAAACTCATCACGAAAAGCAGACAGCATTTTGCCATGCTTAAATTTCCTCAGTCTTACAAAGACCTTTTGCAGGCTGGATTATTTGCTGATTACTCCATGGGGTACACAAACCACAATGGTTTCAGGGCCTCTTATTGTTACCCCTACAAATGGTACAGCCTCGATATAGAAGCGGTGAGTTCTCTTACCATTCATCCGTTTGCAATTACAGAAAATAATTTGTTGGTGCATGAAAAAGAGAATAAGTCTTTGGTAGAGCTTGCTAATCCAATTATAAATGAAGTGAAAAAATATAAGGGGCAATTAATTTCCATTTTTCATAACGATGTTTTTAATGAAAAGATGAAACGGTTCTATTTAAATTTTCTGGAGCTTGTAAGAAATTAAGCCTAATGCAAATCGAGGTAAATGGTTTTCACAATCGTGGAAATACTTGAAAGAATCATTTGCACACCAATACCAATAACAATAAACCCCATCACTTTCGACAGCGCTGTAAGTCCAGATTGACCGGCGTAACGCATGAGTCTTGGTGCAAATTTAAAAATGAAATAAATAGAAAACATCACTAATACCATGGCTGTGATTGCAAAAACATCTTGGTAAAACGCTTCATTTACATTGCCGCTTCTGTTTGAGAAAAGAGTAATAAGAAAGGACATGGATCCGGGTCCCGCCAAAAGAGGCATTGCAAGCGGGGAGAAGGAGATGTCTTCGTTTTGAGAGTCTTCTTTGATATTGCCACGTAATTCTTTTTTGTGCTGCACATTTAAGAGCTGCCAGCCCGATCTGAAAATGATCAAACCACCAGCTACACGAAGCGCGGGAATTGTAATCCCGAAAAAATGCAATAAATAAACGCCAAGGTAATAAGATACAAGGCAAATTATAAGGACGTATAAACAGGCTTTCTTAAGAGTCCGCAATTTGATCTCTTCTGGCTCATCCTGCGTCAGTCCTAAATAGATAGGAAGCGCGCTCAGCGGATTTATCAGCGAGAAAAGACCGATCAGTATGGTGAAAAAAAGTGCCGCGTCGAACATGGGCGCAAAAATAAGTTTTTAAACCTGTTTAAGATAGGGTCTTATTTATCCATTTCGTTAATAAAATACAAACAAATTTGTTTTATTTTTGCTGTGTATAAAATAAGACAGATGGCATTAAACATTAAAACACTTGGCACACGGGCACTAACAGCACTTGTATTTGTATCCGTTTTACTGGGCGGCCTCTTGTGGAATTATTACTCCTTCACTATTTTCTTTTTTATTGTCTCTATGCTAGGACTGAATGAGTTTTATAAGATAGCAGACAAGCTGGGCGCAAAACCTTACAGGGGCATTGGCTTTGTATCGGCGCTTATTATTTATCTTTTGTTCGTGAATACGTTTTTGCTTGGATGCGGCGTATTCAACTTTACCTTTTTAATAGCAATACTCCCTTTTTTAATTTTTGCTGTGGCACTGTTTAGTCACCGTGATCATCCCGTTCAAAATACTTTTTACACCATTGGAGGAATCATCTACGCTGTTGTACCCTTTGCCTTGCTAAATGAGGTAGTGTCAATTGTACCTGGCGGTTTAGTTGCATTCAATCCACGGATAATTCTTGGCACCATTCTTCTTATCTGGAGTAACGACACCTTTGCATATCTGGGAGGTAGCCTTTTTGGAAAACATAAAATGATCGAACGGATCTCTCCCGGCAAAACCTGGGAAGGGACTTTTTTCGGCTTCGCTATGACAATAGTGTCGGGTTATATTGTCGGGAAATACATTCTTCAGTCAGAACTAGCTCTGTGGTTGATTCTGGGCGCTGCTGTTCCTGTGCTTGCTACAACAGGCGATTTGATAGAAAGTATGCTAAAACGCCAGGCCGGTATAAAAGACAGCGGCAACCTCATGCCCGGGCACGGAGGTATATTAGACCGTTTTGACAGTCTTATTTTTGTATCGCCTTTTTTGTTTGTAATCGTTAAGCTTATAGCTTAACAGAATGAATCCTGTTGATAGGAATACCCACACCTTGCTTTAGAATAACACGCTTGTCCGTTACGGCCCAAACAGTAGTCTCAACTATTTTACATGTGTTATCATCTTCAAAATAAATCTTGATTTTAGAATGTTCAAGATTACCCAGCGAAAGTGCTCGCTCAAGTTCTGAAGTTCTTTCTTTAATTTTTGATGGATCGGTAAGTACTTCCGATGACGGGAATCTTAAATTCTCAATCATCTCTTTTTCGATTGTTTCAAAATCTGTAGCAACCATAGATCAGGGGGGTTAAAAAATTAGTGTTGAATGTGTTTACTCTCTATCAAAATTAAAGCATAGAAAGAATAAATGCAAGAGGAAAATCACCCCCTTTTATTTCAGCTGGTTCTCCAATACCTTGTAGAGTTCATGTGGCTTTTGGCTGCCAATTTTGTAGATAAACCCCGTATTATCAACCAGTTCTATAAAATCTTCACCGCTAGTATAAAAGCGGATAATACCTAGATTATGTAAATTGTAAACCGCCCTCCTGAAAATATTTCTTTTGTAGCGACTCCTCCTGATAGATGTAATGTTGCTGAGGTCTATTTTTATTTTGCGTGAAGTCCAGAACCCGTCCAAGATCATATAACCTTTATAAACATTGGTTTGAATGTGCAGCACGTATGTTAATCCAGCGCTTAGTAAAAGAATACTGGTTCCGACAATAAAAAAAACAAGTCCCGAATTACTAAAACTTTGAATAGGGTAGGAGCCAATTTTAAAAAAAGATACCTGCACGGGTTTTGGATTCTCGCTCCAGTAATAACCAAGGAAACAAAACAAAGCAAACATGGTACGGATAACCATGCTGAACCGGTTGTGACCCAGGTACTGTTTTTCCTCGAATAATATTTCGGCCTTATCCAATGAACGTAAGTTTTAAGAGGTCTTTATCTTGTATAGTTGTTTTATAGCGCTCATCACTCCGCGTTCCCATCACCCATATGATTTCTCCGTTTCCGTTCACTAGCAGGCGACAATTTTCTTTTTCAAACGTGTTCATTTTTTGATCCTTAAAAAAATCACTTAGCAGCTTAAAGCCTTTCATACCAAAAGGTTTGAACTTATCGCCGGTTTGTCTTGTTCTGATTGCTAGTGGAAAGATCAATCTACTTTTACTTAGAAGTAATTCGTTTTGTTTTGGCAATTCAAATTTTTTCAGTACTTCACACGTTATAAACCCAAGTTTTCGTAACCCTGCAAAAGTTCTGATATTGATATCTGCCGGAATAAAAGCAGCCATGGATTTAATGATCAGGTCGTTCCGGTCTATCGTTAACTGATGTGTAACAGAGGAAAATAATTTTCCTGGCAACCCATTTTCCTCCAAGTGTTGAAGGACGTTTTTCTCCTGAGTTTCATTAAATCCATAACCGCTGATCAAATGGTGTAAAACACTGCTCTTGTATTTTTCCTTCAGTAGTTTCTTTTTGCTTATAAAGACAAATTCCGGTGTTTGTGTAATAAGATTGGCCGCGCGTTCTTCAAGAAAGTCGGCGACAATCCCGGCCTCTTGGCTGAGGTTAGCTGTATTTTTTACGAAAGTATCTTCGAGTTTAGGATTTATCTTTTTGAGAAGAGGAATTACATTCATGCGAATAAAATTCCTTTCGTATTTATCTTCGAGGTTGCTTTTGTCTAATCGAAAGGTTATTTTTTTTAGTTTTGCGTAAGCTTCAATTTCTTCCCGACTGAAATTCAAAAGCGGTCGAACAATTCTTCCCTGCTTTAATGGAATTCCTTTTAAGCCTTTAATACCGGTACCCCGAAGTACATTGATAAAAAACGTCTCAACAACATCGTTGGCATGGTGCGCCGTTAATAGATAATCCAGCTTGTGTTTATCTATGAGATCTTTAAACCAGTCGTAACGAAGTTTTCTCGCTGCCAGCTGAACATTCATCTTATTTTCGATGCAGTACTTTTTTGTATCAAAAGACCTCGCGTAAATTTGCACTCCGAGTTGTTTTGCAAGTTCCATACAGAAAGCTTCATCTGCCTTACTGTCTTTGCCCCTTAACCTGAAATTGCAGTGAACGATTGAAAAATTAAATTCGGACTCTTTTAATAGATGTGCGAGAACCACAGAATCAATGCCTCCACTCATAGCTAGAAGCAAATGTTCTTTTTTGCTAAAAAGACCGCTTTTAATTATGTTTGATTCAAATTCTTTCAGCACAAAACAAAGGTAATAAAATGGCGGCACCAAAACACGTTGCAGAAGCTCCGCAAAGGATATCTGACTATATAGTGTTTGGCCGAAAACTCCATTTTCGTCGTTGTGTCAAAAAAAATAATCGCTCATTTACCCTAGTAAACGTCACAATCATTTTTTTTAACACGCCTCGAAACTGAATTTTTCCATCCAAACACCTAGTTTTCGGACCGACACTATATAGTGTTTGGCTGAAAACTCTATTTTCGTCGTTGTGAAAAAAAAAAAATAATCGCTCATTTACCCCAGTAAACCTCACAATCATTTTTTTTTACACGCCTCGAAACTGAATTTTTTCACCCAAACACCTAGTGTCATGTCTACTATACTTTGTCGTGTAACCCAGGGAAGGGTTCACCTACTAGTCAACATAACCCTTTCAGGGTTGATCTGACCTTTCATGCTTGACATGACACTAGTTTTCGGACAGACACTAGATAATATCAAGAACGGCATCAAAGCAAAGTCTTCAAAAAATAGAACGGTACCTCTAGATGTTTCGTTACTATTTGAATTAATCTTTACACCTGCGCGTAATTTTATTAAATTTGGGCTATGAGCAAAAGTGTTACTATCGTAGGGGCTGGCTTAGTCGGATCTCTTTTATCTCTTTACCTTGCAAAAAAAGGCTATAAAATCAATATCTACGAACGTCGTCCCGATATGCGTAAAACAAATTTACTTGCGGGAAGATCCATTAACCTTGCTTTGAGTGATCGGGGCTGGAGAGGATTAGAAGCAGTTGGGATTGCTGAAGAAATTAAGAAGATTGGTATTCCCATGTATGGAAGACAGATCCACAATAAAGACGGATCGCAGATGAACATTCCTTATGGAAAAGACAACCAAGCGATTTATTCTGTTTCGCGTGCTGACATTAATATGAAATTGATGGACCTTGCCGAGGAGCAGGCTAACGTAAAGATCCATTTTGATAAACGTTGCGCAAATATAAATCGCAGCGAATTAAAAGCTTCTTTTGAAGATAATATCAGCAAAGACATTACCGAAGTTAAATCGGACCTTTTATTTGGAGCCGATGGTGCTTTTGCCGCGTCCCGCTTAAACATGCAACTGCAAAGCGATCGTTTTGAATATAACCAGCATTACATCAACTGTGGATACAAAGAGTTGATCATTCCTCCTGGAGAAAATGGTAAATTTATGATGGAGAAAAATGCCCTGCATATATGGCCCCGCGGCACTTTTATGATGATTGCCTTGCCAAATCCCGATGGAAACTTTACCTGTACTTTGTTTATACCCTTTGAAGGAGAGAAATCTTTTGCGGCTTTAAAAACAGACGAACAGATCAAACGCTTTTTTGAAGAAGAATTTTCTGATGTTTTACCTTTGATGCCAACTTACCTGGATGATTTTAAAAACAACCCTGTATCTTCATTGGTAACGGTTAAATGTTTTCCATGGGTCTTCGACGATAAAATTGCATTGATAGGAGACGCAGCACACGCCATAGTGCCATTTTACGGCCAGGGGATGAACTGTGGCTTTGAAGATTGTGTGGTTCTGAATGATCTTATTGAAAAACATAAAGAAGACTGGCCGGCAATCTTAAAAGAATACGAAACGCTCCGTAAACCAGATGCAGATGCTATTGCCACATTAGCCGTAGATAACTTTATTGAGATGCGCGATAAAACAGCGGATCCTAAATTTATTCTGCAGAAAAAAATTGAAGCAAAATTCTCTCAAAAACATCCCGATAAATGGATCCCACTATACAGCATGGTGACCTTTAGTCCCGCTGTGCGCTACAGCACCGCTTTAAACCAGGGTAACAAACAACAGGCCATCATGGACAAAATTATGGAGCGGCCCAACATTGAGTCTGACTGGGAATCACCAGAGATTGAAAAAGAAATGTTAAACCAATTGAATTGATTTAATGGCACTTGATTACCCCTTTTTCTACGACACGTCTACCAAGTTACTGGTCTCTTTGGCACTTGGTGCTTCCATTGGTGCAGAACGTGAGTATAAAGGGCGTAATATTGGCTTCAGGACAATTATTCTGATAACCTTAGGCTCTACTTTTTTTACGATCCTTTCTTTTATTATCGGCGATGGTTCCGACCAAACACGAATTGCTTCCAACATTGTTACCGGTATTGGTTTTCTGGGTGCAGGGGCTATTTTCCGCGATGGGTTGAGTGTGCGGGGCGTAACAACCGCTTCCATTATTTGGATTAGCGCAGCCATAGGAATGGCATGTGGAATAGGGCAGTACGAGCTGGCAATAATGGTTACAATAACAGTTTTAGTTATTCTTCTTGGTTTTGCAGGAGTTCAGCAGTTCATAGACCGCTACAATAAAGAAATGGTTTACCGGATCACTATTGCGAATGATCTTGAGCTAAAACTTGAAATCGAATCGGCTATCACATCTTACCGCTTAAAATCTGTCTGGTTAAGTTATACCAAAGTAGATACCGACCTGATCATAGCTTACGAGGTGAGTGGCGGAGCTAAGAACCACGACATGCTGATTCGTTTTCTTACCACCTCCGATAAGATAAAGAACTTCAATGTGTAATTTAACTTACTTATTTTCAGTCTGTTAAAATTGAGTTATGCATGTAACAAATCCTGCTTAACTTCGTCTTACTCTTACAAATTGAATCTATCAGACTATAATACTTGTGTGGATACTCATGCTGACGGTGTTTACCGTTTTATATTGAAGCATATCCGCGATAAGGAGGTGGCTAAAGACATAGTTCAGGATTCTTTTGAGAAAATGTGGCGAAAGATAGATACGATAGACTCCAAAAAATCGAAGACTTATTTATTTACGACGGCTTACCACACGTTAGTCGATTACACGAGAAGAGGTGCAAAACAGGCAAGATTTGACGAAGTTGATTTTAACGAGCACAGTCATACGAAACAGTATTCAGACCTTAAAGAGGTTTTAAATAAAGGCTTGGAGCAGTTGCCGGAGATTCAAAAAACGGTACTGTTATTGAGAGATTATGAAGGATACGATTACGCAGAAATAGGCGCAATCACGCAGTTGACTGAGAGCCAGGTAAAGGTTTATATTTTCAGAGCAAGAACTCTTTTAAAAAATTACATAGGTAAAGTAGAAACGCTTATTTAATGAACAGTATAAATCTCAATAATTATGAAGCCTTTTTGCTGGATTACAGCGAGGGGACTCTTAATGAAAAAGATAGTGTTTCGTTAAGAGTTTTTGTTCGGGCACATCCCGAATTAGAGATCGACCTGCAGGATTTTGATCTTCCGTACATTGATAAAGAATCGCATAAAGCAGATTTTAAAAATAGTCTAAGAAGGAGCGCATCCGAAGTTCAGGATGAAGCTTTACTGAATTACCTGGAAGGGAATTTACCGTTAGAGCAACACCTTGCCTTTGAAATAAAATTGAGCCGCGATAAAGACCTGGAAAAGGATTTGGTAGATTACAAAAAGACTATTTCGGTAGCGGATGAAAATCAGGTTTTTGAATTCAAAACTAATTTACAAAAAACCGAAGATGATTTGGTCCTAAATAACAGGCTGATCGCTTATCTTGAAAATCAATTTTCTGCAACAGAAAAAGCTCAGTTTGAACAAGAGCTAAATGCAAATGCAGACCTGAAAAAGAAATTTGTAGCGTTGTCTAAAACTATCTTATCCTCAGATTTATCTCTGGTTTATCCAGATAAAAACAAACTTAAGAAAGAAAACAGGGTGATTGCTTTGTTTAGCCTTAGGACTTTTGGTTCGATGGCTGCAGCCATTATGTTATTTATTGGATTAGCGTTTATCTATAACTATTACAATTCAACAGAGGAAGTAAAAGGTGGGCTGGCCACTAAAAAGGATATTCCCGGATCAACTACTCCAGCTACTCCTGAATTAAAAAATACTACAGGCTTAAAAATAATACCTTTTCAACCCTCAAGTGCTGAACCTTTAAGTACGAACATAATTCCTACCAAATCTATTGAAAAAACGTTAGCAAACGTGCCTGCTAAAAAACAAATCGACGAAACAACTCAGGAGCAAGCGCCTATAGAAATAATTGAAAAGCAGGTTCCGGAAATTACGAAAACGAATGAAAAAGTAGAGGTGATCTTAAAAGAAAATCTACCCTTAAAAGAAACTAAAAACGACTTAGCTACAGCAGTATCCAAATCAACTTCTGTGGATAGCATGACCAAACAAAATTACTTACTGGTAGCTGAAGATGTTGAAACGGACGATGATTTTTTAGACTCAAAAAATACTATTAAAAATGGGCTGTGGAAACGCGCTGTGCAATTTGCCCAGAAAGCCAATAAGCTGGGTGTTAAGTCCATTGATGGTGAGGAAAATTCGGAAAGTAAATACAGGCTTTCGTTTAATTCTTTTAGTGTAGAGAAAAAATAATTCATCTTGTTTTTCTCTTTAATGCTCTAATCTCCCGAGGGAAAAATTCTATTTTTGAATAATGGACATTGCACAGAATTATTTTGCGAAAAAACAGAAAAAAAACACTTTTCCTGTAACTTTTAAAAGAATGTGTGCGTCTTATTCATAAACAAACCAAGAGCATGTTTTTAAGTCAAAAAATTAATACATTAAACTATACGCTTATGAAAAAGATCTTTTTTTTATCCACCCTCGCGGTTTCAACTTTCTTAAGTTGTAATGCGCAAAAAACACAGGAAAGACCTGTGAGTGCTTTTACAAAAATCAAAATTTCCGGTGCGGTAAGTGTAATCTATACAAATTCGGACACCTTAAATTTAACGGTTAAAGCCAAAGAAAACGAGTTGAACAACGTGGAAACAAAAGTGGAAGGGTCAACCTTAATTATTACGAACAAAGGCAAATCGCGCGATGAACTGTTCGTTTTTGTTAAGAATAATCAGTTACAAAGCATCGAATCGTCTGGCGCAACGAGTTTTAAAACAACAAATTTAATCAAACAAGATTCTTTCGTTCTAAATTTAACAGGCGCGTCAAGCGTAAGTGCCCAACTTGAAACGAAAAAAATAAAGTTAACGAGTGACGGGGCCAGTACCGCTTATCTGGAAGGGAAAACGGACTACCTGGATGCTGAATTAACGAGCGCGGCTACTTTAAAAAGCTATAATTTAATCAGCAAAGAAGCTCTATTGGTTACATCAGGCGCAGCATCTGCAAAAGTATATGTTACAGACAAACTGAACGCTACTGCCAGCAGCGCCAGTGATATTAAAATAAAGGGGGATCCAAAAGATGTGACGGTTGAAACCAGCACGGCGGCGAGTGTGGTTAGAATTCAGGCCGGGGCAAAAAACGAAGATAAAGACGGGAAAGATACCACACAATACAGTTTTGGTAAAAGAAAAATATTTGTGGTGAAAAAAACAGGCGATGACTTTTCCATAACTACCGATAAAGATGATGGATTCAAACACTGGAGAGGCTTTTCAATGGGTATAAATGGTTATATGAACCCGGGTGGAGGTGTATCGCTAAACCGTCACAACGCGTATTTAGATCTGGATTACAGGCGCAGTCTTAATTTTCAGTTCAATATCGCAGAGCGCCAAATTGACCTTGTAAAAAACAATGTTAAGATCGTTACCGGTTTTGGGTTTGATTATCATTTGTTTGAGCTCGCCAATAAAACCACTTTAAATGCCGATAGTTCTTACACATGGGGCGTGATCGATTCTACCAATCAGTACTCTTATAAGAGAAACAAATTGCGTTGCACATACATCCAGATTCCTCTGCTGTTAGAGTTCAACACCAGCAACGATCCTGATGAAACCTTTCACATTGCTGTTGGCGTGATTGGCCAGTTCCTGATCTCTTCCCGCACCAAACAAGTATTAATGGAAGGTAAAAACGAAACTACCAACGTAAGAAAAGATAGTTATAACCTGAGTCCGTTTGCTGCTAAAGCCCACGTAAATCTTGGTTACAAAAACTGGACCTTCTTTGGTGAGTACAGCCTTACCTCCTTATTTCAATCGGGTAAGGGGCCTGAGCTTTACCCTTTTACAGCCGGCGTAAGAGTAGTACCATTCAGTTAAAACAACCTAATTTATTATAAAAAACGGACGCCAAAAGTGTCCGTTTTTTATTTATGTAAAAGCAATAGTATTTTAGTCTAAATTTGTTTTCAATGAAAGATGTATTCCTCGTACATATCGTATTACCAGATTTTTTTACTCAGAAATTTTATGAGAAGATTCCAAAGCAAAGGGAGCATATCAATGATTTGCTAGAGAAACAAATTATACTGAGTTATTCCCTGGATATGGAACGAAAGAATGTCTGGGTTTTTATTTCTGCCAATACCGAAAATGAGGTGATGGACCTTTTAAGTGCTTTTCCAATTATTAAAGATGTAAAGGTTACTATTCATGAACTGGCTTTTCACGATGCAGCCCACGAAGCTATGCCAGATCTCATAATGAATTAACTAAAACCTCTTCTGGCTTTTAATTTTACAGGATTATTTTCATATTTCTAGAGGTTTTTGGGACGAATAATTACATTTTGCCATTATGTCTCCTTTAAAAGTCGGATTATTCTACCTGATCTTCTTTTTCCTTGGTTCTAATTGTTTTGCGCAAACGCTTAAGTCTGACAGCTTCATCACCAGCGATGGCCTGGGATCGGATGAAGTTTACAATCTTCACCAGGACAAAAAAGGTTATATCTGGGTGTTTACAAATTATGGCACTTTAACATACAACGACACCGAATTTAAAAAAGTACTACTAAATCTACCTTTTAATGAATCTCTCGTTTATTCCATTTACGAACAGGAGAATGGCAGAAAATGGATTGCCAATTCGCAGGGTAAAATTTATGAAGTAATTAATGACAGTGCCTTTCAGGTAAGGGGTACGGAAGAAACTTTTGAATTGCTTAGGAAAGCGGTTTCAGAAATAGTGCAGTTACATGTAGATGATAGTCTTAATATCTATGCCCTTACAAAACATCACAGCTACAAATTTATTCTTGGCAAAAATGGATATGCTGCATTTAGCCTGAGTACCGGAAAAAATGACTCAATTGCTTTCCGCTTACACGAAAAGAACAACCGTCTATTATACCTCCGCTTACTCTTTTTCAGATTTTGAGAACATGTTTGACCGGCACCTAAATTTTGTCCGAATTAACAAAAACACATATATTAATCTGAACTTTATCGCCATCTATTCAAAGGGCATGGAGTGTTTTATTACCATGAAGGACTGCACAGTTATGGAAATATCTCAAAGGGTGAAGGCGGAAATCCTTAAAATTCTTACCAAAGAAAAAAACTAATTGTCCTTGATAAGTTTAAAGCTCACCATTACTTTTTTTATCTCGTTCTTGAACAGGAAGTAAAAAATAGCGCTAAACACAAGGAGCTGCAAAATGTATAAAATCAAATTATACTCTTTGTAAACAAGAAACTGAATAAGGTTAACACCAATATATATAAACGGTACGCCAATTATTTTGAAGTAGTTAAATTCGTATTTAAAGATCGGTTTTGTGAGCCACATACAGAGACCTATCTGGAGAATTTTCGTCGCCAAACCCACATAAATAACGCCATCCAAACCGTAATATTTAGCAGCGATCACGGTAAAGATCAATTGAAAAACTGTGCAGAGTAGAAAAACCTTAAATATCACGCCGATGTTTTTCGTAAATAAAATAGTGGCTAGGTAAAAATTCAGAATGCTCCTCAAGGCATACCCGGCAGCGAGAATCCCGATATAGCGCTCGCTTTCATAGAATGTTTCATTCTGAATAAAAATTTTATAGACGATGGGTATAAAAATGCAAAACAAAATAAGCTGGAAAATATTGATAGCAGTGAACACATTAAAATAACGGTTACTTTCGGTGGTTGTCCTTTTGTCTTTGTTCTTGGCCCAAATGTCGTAAAGTCTAGGAAAGATAACCGCAGAAAGACTATTTTGTAAGAACTCTATTCCGAAAAAGCACTTTAACAACAGATCATAAGCATTCAGATTCTTAATTTCAATACCAAACTCAAGCAAAATATACCGGTCACTTCCGGCTAAAATCCATCCACAAATGGCGTAGAGGAGATAAGGGACGCAAAACGAACGCAGGTCTTTTAAAAAAGACATATCAAAAGTAATGGTTCCATTCTTCAGGAAAATATAATGCCCTATGATGAAAATGATTACCCCTGATAACAAGCGTCCGTAGATGGGACCAATGATGGTTCCCGGAAATAATAGCAGACCACCAACCGAGATAATCACCGTAGCAAAAAAATTAATAATGTTACCATACAAAAATAAACGCGACTGTTTGGAATAAATAAGACAAATGGTTGCCGTTTTAAAATAAGAATTAAAAAAACCTGTAAGGATAGAGTAGAAGCCATAAGGCCAGAATTCGATAATGAGATCGTCGCGCGAAAAGGCTTTAAAAACAATGTCTCCGAAAAGCAAGGAAAGTAAAGTGAGTCCACCGCCAATTAAAAGTAGCAACACAGAAACTGTTCCAATAAACCGTTTTTGTTTTTCCTTATCCTCAAAAAGCTGGCTGTATTTAATTCCAAAATAGTTTTCTGTACTAAACGAGAACAAGATTTGGAACAAGGACGAAATTAGAATATAAAATAGGATCTTGGCATAATTTACATCGCCAAGGTAATTGGCATAAAACGGCAGTAAAATAATACTGGCAACCATTGGCAATGCCCCGCCAATTGTAAAAACTAATGATGATTTTAAAAATGATTTGCTTATCATTTATTAATAATTGTATAAATTTGCCAATAAATTGTGTGCTTTTACATAAAAAAGCTAATATTTATCAAAGATTAATACTTCATAATGGCAGAGCATAAAGATTTAGCCTCAAAAGAACAAGTAGAGGAATATTACAATACATTTAAAGAGCATCAAAAAAAACTTGGTGTAAATATCAGACATAGAACGATTTTCAAAAATCTAAAAAGTCTTGGCCTAAAACCCGAATCCAATGTCCTTGAAATTGGCTGTGGCATAGGCACGGTGAGCAGCTTAATAGTGAAGCATGTTACCTCAGGTTCTTTTGTTGGGGTTGATATTAGCAATGAAAGCATCGAACTGGCGAAAAAGATCAATGCATCTTCTAAAAATGCTGAATTTATTGTAAACGACATGAGTACTTTCTCACATAAGGTGAAATTTGACTTTATCGTATTACCAGACGTTTTAGAGCATATTCCGGTTAATCAGCACGCTTCCCTTTTTAAAACTATTTCTGAATCATCAACCAAAGACGCTATTGTTCTTATTAATATTCCTGAACCTAATTGTTTGAACTGGTTGCGAAAACATCATCCTGAAGGGCTTCAGATTATCGACCAGTCTTTAAGTATGCAAGATCTTTTAAACAACTCCTATCCACATGGGTTTAAATTGTTTTCAATGAATTCATATTCGCTTCAATTTATTGAAAATGACTATACCAGTGTTGTTTTAAAGAAAAATATGCAAAGAGATAATTACACTATAAAGGCAAAGACGGTTTTAGGTATGGAAAATATCTTTAGTAAAATTAATTTATAGACTCTAAAGTAATTACTTCAATTTTACTTTAATGGAAGATAAAATAGTATTCAGAGTTGCCGAGGATAAAGACGTTGAAGCCATTAATAGGTTCTATAACTCCCTATATATAAGTAATCGAGATCGCATAAAATTCGAATGGGAATTTAACTCATCACCCGCTGGTAAAGTCATCTATGTTGTTGCCGAATGTGAGGAAAAAATAATCGGGACACAGTGCGTAATCCCATATTATTTAACCACACATGCCAATGAAATTATTTTAAGTGGTAAGTCTGAAGATACACTTGTTTCACCTGAACATAGAGGGAAGAACATCTTTGAAAAAATGTACGCTCTTTTGCTGGAAGAATGTAAAAAGAAAAATATCACATGTATTTGGGGATTTACCTATGCAGCAAGGCCATTTCTTAAACTTAATTTTCAAATCCCATTCCATGCAAAAATGGGCATTTTTGTGAATAGTCCCTTAAAGGCATCTTCTTATCTAACATCTTTGTCACCTAAAAGTAAATTTTCTCATAAAGCTAAAATAGTTCTTTTGTCACTGGGTGCATGGTTAAGATCATCTCATCTAAAAACAATTTCAGTTGCTGACTTTGATACTGATACTGAAAAAATACTACTGAACACTGCTGATTTAAATTACATAAAGCAGAATAATACCTTTGGACTAAAATTGGACAATGATTTTATGGGCTATAGGATTACAAACAATCCTTATAGTCAAAGTTATAAGGTTATTAATTATAGAAAGAACGGGCATCTGCTTATCTCCGTACTTTTTAACATCACGCCAAAAAAAGTGGGCTATCTTATTCATTTACACATTTCCGATTCTGTTACAAAAAATGAGTTCAGGCAATTTATTAGAAGTATTTTTAAACACTCTGAACTACAAACCTGTCATACGATACGGTTTTGGGGATTTGACCACACCCTTCAAAATTGTGAGGAAATAAAATTCCTTACACATTGTGGCTTTACTTTTATTAATCGCGGTATTTCTTTTGTGTGGTTACCGTTAGAAAAAAATCTGAAATTAGACCCTATGAACTTTGTTCTTTCACGGATGTCATCTCAAGGTACAGACTAGTTTTTTTATTACATTTACAAAAAAGTTGACATTGTATATTGCTTTTCAGATCTCACCAATACTGTATTCCTTTATGCTTTTAAAAACTATAGAATTTTAGAACTTACTCTGTTTTGCAAAAAAAAAATATATTATATTTTTATACAGCTGAATCACCTTTTATCGAAAAAGATATCGCCATCTTATCCTTAAAATCAAAAGTCATTCGTTTTCATTTTAATCTATATGACAAAAAGAGAATGTTGTTGATTTTACTGAAACAGTTTTTTTTCTTGCTGAGGAACATTCTTTCTTCGGAACTTATCGTTTGCCAATTTGCAGGATTACACGCCTTTCTACCAGTTTTATTTGCGAAAATTTTCTTTAAAAAATCGGTGGTCGTAGCTGGAGGGACTGATTGTGTTGGATTCCCATCTATTAACTACGGTAACTTCGCCAATAAAAAAAATGCGACCCTAACGCGGTTTTGTTTTAAGAACACTTCTCTTATTTTTCCGGTTCATGAATCATTAGTGCTCTACGATTATACCTATCAGCCGAACGATTTTCCTCAACAAGGAATAAAATACTTTATTCCGGAACTTAAAACGCAAATTACTACGATCTACAATGGATATGACAGTGAATACTGGAAAAATACAGTTGGAATAAAGGAAATTAGCTCATTTATTACGGTCCTTGGGCATATGAATTCAAGATTTACCATGCAATTAAAAGGGATAGATCTTTTCATTTCTTTATGCAATAGTTTTCCTTATTCTACATTTACAATTGTAGGAGGAAATGGCATAAAACTTTCAAACAAGCCCGCTAACCTGCAATTACTGACTAATATATGGGGAAGAGATCTTGTTGACTTGTTTAGCCGCAAACAATTTTATGTTCAATTATCTATGTCTGAAGGATTTCCAAATGCATTGTCAGAAGCTATGCTTTGCGAATGTGTACCTTTAGTTTCAAATGTAGGTGGTATGCCGGATATTGTTTCCGGCCACGGTTATATTCTTTACGAGAAGGACGAAGAAGTTTTAAAGAACCTTGTAAAGGAAGCTCTCGCAAACCCATTTAATAAAGACCTTGGAAAAAAAAGCCGTGAAGAAATTAAAAATCATTATAGTGTGGCAAAACGGCAAGAGAAATTTTTAAAAGAAATTGAAAGAATTTTCTCTTAAATTTAACGGACAATGACTTCTTATTTATTATTCATACCACCCGATACAAAAAATAAACAAGCTTTGTTTTGGTTATTCAGAACAGCTTTACTCGCTTTAAATATTAAAAAAGTGAAGGTGGATGATCAAGAAATTCACGGATGTGAAACCACTCATACACATTCCTTTAATACTGTTTTAACGGACCCTTGTTTTAATTTTATTGATATTCACCAAAAAACTTATTCTTTTAATAACGAAGGCGTCATACTAAATGAAAAAGGTGAAGATGAACTATTTACGGCATTTTATCTTATTAATAGCATACAGGAATACAGCACTTCAGCATACGACTCTATTGGAAGATTCGAATATAAAAATAGCTTTCAGGAAAAATTTGGCAAGACAGAAATAAATTTTGTTACCGCTTTATTTGAAAAGTATTTTGTGAAGAATCTTCCACATCTTCTTGAAAACAGGCAGAATGAAAAATCGGTTTTTTTCATTTCTCACGATATAGATAGCTTATATGGTGCCTTTTTTCAGGATGGATTATCTGCATTAAAAGCAGGCAGGTTTGATGTTATCGCCAGATTGATTGCTAACGCGATTATTTTAAAACCTGATTGGTTTAACATAGATAAGATCCTGAAAATTGAAAGTGAATATGACCTACGTTCTACTTTTTTTTGGATTGTGAATAAAGGAAAAGTTTCTGAAAAACTTACCAATGCAGATTATTCAATTCATTCAAAGAGAATTAGAAATACTTTACAAATGATAACCGAAAGGGGAGGGCAAAATGGTTTACACAAAAGCCTTTCAGATCAAACATTTGATGAGGAAATTGTAAAACTGAGTCAAAATGTAATTGCAAATAGAAACCATTATTTAAAATTTCAATTGCCTGAGCATTACGACCAGCTTGAATCTTCACAGATCAAAATTGATTGTAGTCTTGGTTTTGCAGAACATTATGGCTTCAGAAACTCACTGGCAATTCCATTTGTGCCGTTTAACATAAAAAAAATTGAACCCTATCATTTTTTGGAAGTGCCCTTAAACATTATGGATGGTACATTTCAAAAATACATGCAAGTTTCTCCAAAAGAAACCACACCTAGAATGCTTGAATTGATTGAGAAAAACAAGTATAACTCGGTGATTTCTGTATTGTGGCATAATCACTTTTTTAACACTTATAGGTTTAAAGGCTATTTTGAGCCATACATAGAGCTACTTACCTATCTTAAAGAACAAGATTTTAAGTTTGTTAATACTGAGCAACTGTATGATAAGTACTACTTATCGTCCTTATTGTAATCTACGCGCATCGTCTTATTTTAAGAAACTGATCCCAGAATAAGTTGGCATAGGAATTGATTAAAGTAAACCGTACATTTATTAAAGCTTTGACTAATGAAGTACCTTAGATTCATATTTGTCTTTTTCAGCTTATCCCACCTAGCACTCCATTCTCAGCCTTCTTCTTCGTCATTTTTGCGGGTAACATACACTCATTTTGGTTCTACTAAAGTTTTTGAGGTGATGAATTTAGAAAGATTAGAATACAAATTAAAAGGGGAATCACGATTCAGGAAAGACAAGATTACGAGTATGAAGGATGGTATAATTACGTTTGAAAATTACACCGAAATAAAATTAAGCCAAATTAAGGCATTGCGTCTAAAAACACATAATCACCTGGCAATAAGCTTTCAAACACTATTTTTGATCGGTGGAGTAGGTTTTATAACCCTAAACACCATCAATAATGGGATTACCGATACATCACCTCTGTTTAATGAAAAAGCAGCCTACATCTCGGCTGGATTGCTCGCTACAGGTCTTTTAATAAGAGAAATGGGAATAAAAAGAATTAGAATAACTGAGAAAAAAAGTCTTAAAATTCTGAATATTGATTTTCAGCACATGAATGATAGTACCAGTGCGGCTAAGTAGCAAGAACTATTCTTCAGTACCTTCTTCAAAACCGAAATCGCTGCTTCCTTCACCAGCATCCTCATCACTTTCTTCTGCGTCAGCGTCTTCGCCTTCTTCGCCTTCCAGACTATTTATATCTTCTTCTTCAACCGCTTCTTCTCCGGTTTCAAGTGTTTTATAAACTTCTTCGTCTTCTGGTTCATCGAGTTCTGCAAGCAGGCCAGCCATAGCCATATCTGGACTCAACTCTTCTTTAGCCATGTTTACCTGCTTGTATTGTTTTGGAGCGGTACCATAGCTTTTAAAGATCGCCGGGTAATTTGTTTTTGCGTTTTCTTCAACTATTTTAAGCATCTCGATCAGAAACGTCCACTGCACGTTAGGATCGAAAACATAAACAAAACGTTGATGAGGCTGTTCAATAAACCTGGCAATTTTCACATCGGCCATAAGTTTTTTTGGATCTACGTTTGTTCTGATCTCTTCTTCATCTAGTGGAAGATCTTCTTTGCGGAGCGTAATTTCCTGGTTTTTGCGCCAGTAATCATCACTGACAAAAAACGAAGCCGCGTGCTTAGCATCGAACTTGAACGCTTCTTGAATTATGGAATGAAATTGCTCAAAGTTTTGAGACGCCTTAATGTCAATGTCTCTAAAAACATCTTCATTATCTTCCAGAAAAACTTTAAAACGATAAACGGCCATCCTAATTAGTTTTTAGTTTTATAAATTTCTGATTTCATTAATCCTAACCGGTTAAAGAAATGCGTGAACGAAACACCCAAAACACCCATTCCATATTTAGCACTGCGCCTGAAGTTAATTGAGCTGGCTTCTGGAAAATATTTAGTAGGACAAGTAACTTCAGCGATATCAAATCCTGCATAAAAAATTTGCGAAATCATTTGATTGTCGAATACAAAATCATCTGAATTTGCATGATAGTTTATTTTCTGGATCACTTCTTTTGAAAAAGCACGGTAACCTGTATGATATTCCGATAACTTTTGATTGATTAAAATATTTTGAGTGAAAGTAAGCATTCTGTTGAAGATATACTTGTAAAGCGGCATGCCACCTTTAAGCGCGCCCTTTCCTAAAATCCTTGAACCAAATGCCACCGGATAAAGATCGTTCGCAATTAAATAACTTAAACTTTGAATAAGTTTCGGAGTATATTGATAATCCGGATGAAGCATGATAACAATGTCAGCTCCAAGGCTCATCGCAGTATCATAACAGGTTTTTTGATTTCCGCCGTATCCTTTGTTCTTTTCATGCCTGATCACATGTTTAATTCCTATGCTTTTGGCAACATCAGAGGTATTGTCTTTACTATGATCATCCACCAACACAACATCATCAACTATATCGAAAGGAATTTCCTCGTAAGTCTTCTTCAAAGTGAGAGCAGCATTGTAAGCAGGCAGAACTGCAATTATTTTTTTTCCGTTTATCATAAGCCAACAAAAATAACAAAGTTTGTTTAATTTATAAATTAAAAATAAGTAAATAAATGTATTTTTATACACGAAATTGTGTTCCTGAAGAAACTACATACACTCACGCTGAGATCGTTTTTACCACCATTTTTTGCCACCTTATTCATAAGTGTATTCTTATTGTTTTTGGTTCAGATCGTAATCACTTATCTGGATGATTTTATTGGCAAAGGGCTTAAAACGATGGACTTAGTAAAACTCTTTTCGTACGCCTGGATCGCTATAATCCCCCAATGTATCCCCCTGGCAGTGCTTTTAGCCTCTATTATGAGTTTTGGCAACATGGCCGAAAATTACGAGTTGGCCGCAATGAAGTCGTCCGGCTTATCTCTTTTCAAGATCATGAAAGCGGTGTTCCTCCTGGTTGTGCTGCTGGCGGGACTGACGTTTTTGTTCAATAACTTTATTTTGCCGGTAGTCCATTTACGGTCTACCGCACTTTTATACGACATCCGGCAAAAAAAACCCGCCGTAAATTTGAAAGAAGGGATATTTTATAACCAGATCGACAACTACACCTTGCGGGTTGGAAAAAAGTCTCCGAAAAAAGACCTGTTATACGATGTTTACATTTACGATCACAGTTCGCACATGGGGAACACGGTGCAGATGTACTCAAAAACCGGGAGAATTACCACCACGGCCGATACATCTGCGTTGGTGCTTATTTTGAGGGACGGTAATCGTTACGAAGAAGGAACGGATGATCAGAATGCTTCCAAAAAAACTTTCTCGCAACTCAATTATAAGCAACTGCAGGTGAATATTCCACTCGAGGATTTTAAAATGAAACGCACCAATGAAGAGTTATTTAAGGGGCATGGTGAAATGCTCAATGTCTGGCAGATCGACTCAGTGGTCGACTCCACAAGGCGTGTTTTAAACAGGCGCATCAATACCCTTGCATCTCAATCACAAATTTCTTTTTATGGGAGAACTTCGTCGTTCTTAAAAACAAAGAGCGTTTTTAAACCAGTAATAATACAGCAGTTTTACGACAGCCTCCATACAGATCAGTTTAACATGGCAATTCAGAACGCGCTAAATATTACACGAACAGCTGCGGGCAACATCGACAACTTTTCTCTTGGAAAAGAAAGCGAAGAGATGCAAATCAACCAGTTTTTGATGGAATGGCATAAAAAAATAGTAGTGTGTTTCGCCTGTATTATACTTTTCTTTGTGGGGGCCCCGCTTGGTGCCATTATTAAAAAAGGAGGACTCGGATTGCCGGTTATTGTCTCCGTATTCTTTTTTCTGGCTTTTTATATTTTAACGGAAATGTTTAATTCGCTGGCTATTGACAATATTTTGCCGGCCTGGCAGGCGCTCTGGGCGCCACTTGTTATTTTTCTTCCCATAAGTATTTTTTTAACTATTAAGGCGGCCAATGATTCTGTTATTTTTGATGTTACTATTTATTACACTTGGTTAGGGAAAATTTTTAAGAAAAAAGCACATGTTTAAAGTACTTCAGATCTGTAATAAGGCGCCGTATCCGGCAAATGATGGGAGTAGTATTGCCATTTACAACATGGCGAAAGGATTTATTGAAAATAATGTATCGCTTCATTTACTTACCATAAACACCAAAAAGCACTACAAACCTGATAAAGAGGTACCCGAAGATTTTAGAGAAAACTCCCATTACAATTCCGTTTACAGAAATACCAATACATCAACCCTTGGTGCATTTTTCAATTTGTTTACTGGTAATTCTTATTTTGTTTCGCGCTTCTATTTTAAAAAATTTGAGAAAAAATTAATTGAAATTTTAAAGGCAACTACTTTTGACATTATTCAACTGGAAGGCTTATTCATGGCGGTTTACATTGATACAATCAAAAAACACTCCAAGGCAAAAATCGTTTTAAGGGCCCATAATGTAGAGCACTTTATCTGGAGAAGACACATTGCGCACGAAAAAATAAGTGCCAAAAAAGTGTACCTCACACTCCAGAACAAACGCCTCAAAAAGTTTGAAGTGGAAGTGGTCTCCAAAGTGGATGCCATTGTGCCCATTACCAAAACAGATGAGGATGAGTTTAAAAAGCTGGGTTTCCAAAAGCCAATATTTACCTGCATTACAGGAGTGGATGTAAAAAGCTATCAAACCAAATTGGTATTGAATGAAAAAGCGAAGACCATTTTTTATTTTGGGTCTATGGACTGGCTTCCGAACCAGGAAGCGGCCAACTGGTTTCTTTTAAATTGCTGGGAAGCTGTGCACAAAGCAGTTCCCGAAGCAAAATTAATTATTGCGGGTAGGGGTATGCCAATTGAATTTTTTCATATCACCCGTCCAAATGTTATTATTGTTGAAAATGTTGAAAATGGTAAAGCTTTCTTTCAACAACACCAGGTTATGATTGTACCGCTTTGGTCGGGCAGTGGCTTGCGCATTAAGATCATTGAGGGAATGGCTTATGGCAAGGCGATTGTAAGCACAAGTATTGGTGCAGAGGGCATAAAGTACACGGATAAAAAGAACATCCTCATTGCCGACAATGCCGCCGATTTTTCGCAAGCAGTCATTAAACTTCTTTCTGATACAGCCGCAAGGACTGAGTTGGAAAAAAACGCTGCCGAATTCGCAAGAATTGAGTTTGATAATTTTAAAGTCGTTTCCAGGCTCGTTCAATTCTACACGCAATTACTGAATGAATAATGTTTTGCTTATACTTTTTTTTGTTTCAGTGATCCTAATCATTCACACTTACGTGCTTTATCCGCTGGGGATGATCATTTTTTTTTCAAAGCCAAAGTATAAAGTCCTTGAATATTCAGAAGCTGACGATCTTCCTAATGTAGCCGTATTGATTGCCGCTTACAATGAAGAAAAAGTAATTGGTGAAAAAATTGCCTCTGTTTTTAATACAAGTTATCCACTCTCAAAAATAAAAGTCTACGTTGGCTCTGATGCCTCAGTGGATAATACTGACAGGATTGTTGAACATCTGAAACTCAAATACGAAAACATCGAACTGGTAAAGTTTAGCGGCAGGGTAGGGAAGATCAGTATCATAAACCACCTTCAATCGCTTGGCGATGAGGAGATTTTAATTATGACCGACGCCAATGTGATTTTTAAACCCAAGACGATTTTTGAGCTCGTTAAAAAATTTAAGGACGAAAAAGTAGGCATTGTCGCTGCGAATATTATCAAAGAATCCCTGAATGACGAAGGAATTGCCCTACAGGAAAAAAAGTACTTGTCCATGGAAAACAAAATTAAAAGCTGCGAAAGCAATGCCTTTAATTTAATTATGGGCGCAGAAGGTGGATGTTACGCAATAAGAGATAATCTCTTTAGTAAGGTGCCATCAAAATTTATTGTGGACGATTTTTTTATTACCATGCAGGTTTTAAACCGTGGAAAATTTACCTTGTTCAATCAAAACGCGATTTGTATTGAGGATGTTCCTACGGATACAGCCGGCGAATACAAGCGCAAAGTAAGGATCTCCTCAGGCAACTTTCAGAATCTTTTCTTTTTCAAAACATTTCTCTTTACGTTTTGGAAACCGGTAAGTTACACCTTTTGGTCTCACAAGGTCTTACGCTGGCTAACCCCTTTTTTCCTGCTCTTAAGTTTGATCTCCTCTTCGATCCTTATGCTGCATTATCCTATCTTTACTTTTCTGTTCATGGCTCAACTTTTTGGATTTTTATTTCCCATTCTTGATCATTTCCTCAAATTCGAAAATGCGTTATTAAAATTCGTTAGTCACTTTTACCTCATGAACCTTGCACTGCTTTCAGGATTTATAAAGTTCACACAAGGAATTAAAACGAGTGTGTGGCAACCTATTAAAAGAAATGTTTAATAAACTGATTTACATAGCGTTGTTCCTGATTATCGGCAGTATTGCCAGAACACAAACGTCTGTAAAAACAGAATCATCTTCCAAAAAACAAATTGAGATCAGAAACGCAGACAAACTCGAATTTGACGGTTCCAAAAATGAAGCGAAAATTTTGAGTGGAAATGTAAAATGTGAACACGAAGGTGCTCTTTTGTTTTGCGACACTGCCTACATTTATTCGGAAACAAACAAGATGATTGCACGTGGACATATTCTTATTACGAAGGGCGATAGTATCAGAGTGACCGGCGACAGGCTTTTATACGACGGGAAAACAAGAATAGCTACGCTTGAAAATAATGTAAAATGTGTTGAAAAAGACATGGCGCTCACCACAAATCTTCTCACTTTTGATGTAGGTGCTTCTGTTGCAAATTATTATAATGGTGGAACTATTGTGAATAAGGAAAATACACTTGTAAGCAAAAGAGGACATTATTATTCCGCAACAAAGGAAGCTACTTTTCATGAAGATGTAATGCTTACCAATCCTGATTACAAAATGAACTCCGATACCTTGAAGTATAAGATACCGACCAGGACATCTTACTTTCTCGGACCAAGCCTTATCATAAGCAAAACAGATTACATTTATTGCGAAAACGGCTGGTACGATACCAACAAAGAAAAAGCGGCTTTCAGCAAGAATGCACTATTAATGACTTCGCAACAAAAGCTCAGAGGAGACAGCCTTGTTTACGACCGGAACCTGAAATTCGGAAGGGCTTTTCGAAATGTAACTTTAGTAGATACTTCACAACGTTCGGTTATTTATGGCGACTATGTAGAATACAGAGAACTTAAATCGGAAGCACTGATTACCCAAAAGGCGCTCTACGCAAGGATTCTCGATAACGATACCGTATTTATTGCAGCAGATACCCTTTTTCACCGCGATATTGATTCGGTAAATAATTTTTTAAACGCATATCACCATGTTAAAATTTATAAGAAGGATCTACAGGCCATGTGCGATTCAGCAACTTTGAATACTCAGGATTCCTTGATGCAGCTTTTTAATACGCCAATTCTCTGGGGCAAAAATTCACAAGCTACTTCTAAATTAATCACCGTAGATATTGGCAAAAACAGAATCAAGGGATTCCACCTCGATGGAAAAGCATTCCTGATTCAAGTGGCCGATAGTATCCATCCGGACAAATTCAACCAATTGTCTGGCAGAACTATAGATGGTCTTATTTCAGAAGACACCATGCGAAGAGTAATTGTGACCGGCAATGCCGAGATTTTATATTATCCCAGGAGTAAGTCGAAATTAATGGGATTGAATAAAACCTCTTGCTCAGAAATTTATATGTGGTTTAAAAAAGGAGAAATTAATAAGGTAACTATGAAGCCAAAAACGGATGGAAATATTGATCCATTAAAACAGGTAGATATTGAAAATGCTAAGATAAAGGGGTTTAACTGGCAATATCAAAAACGTCCGCTTTCCCGTTTCGACCTTCATTCAACCCAAAAGGTATTACCTAAAAATTAATCGAAATCTTTTATAAGGGCGGGCCTCTGAGTTATTTCGTGATAACAAATAGAGTTCTCTTTAAAATAATGTAACACCATACTTTTGCGCGTAGTGGCTTGGTTTTTATGAATTTCCCCGCCATGAAAAAGATTAGCGTGCCAGATCAGCAAATCTCCTTTTTTTGCTTTGAAAATCTCCTTTTTTAGGCCCAACTCGCCGATCTTCCGCTCAATCATTTTCTCGTATTCTGAATAGGATTTACTGCCAATCAATAATGAATTTCCAACGTTGTTATAATCTTTGTTCAGGTAATACGGGAGTTTGTGGCTTCCGGGATAATAATGCAGCGCACCATTTTCATCGCCTACATCTTCTAAAGCAATCCAAACACCCAAAAGTCCACCAAGCGGGTAGGTGGTCATGTGAATGGAATCTGAATGTGTATCCTGTTCGCTACCTTTGATAAAGTTGATACTTTGAAAAAGAATAGAATTTCCATTAAAAAGTACAGACAGTATTTCATGAAGTTGTTTGTTATTTCCTACAGAGTTAAGTAGTGCAGAAACATGAATAGCAAACATAATCTTACCTCCGTAACCAAACTTCACTTTCTTTTCTTTTAAAAGCGTTTCAATCTCCAGGTTGATATTGTCAACGACTACTGACGAAAGATAATTTTTCAGGATGCAAAATCCCCTTTCCTCAAAATCAAGAATACTTTTTTTATTCTCCTCAGTCGACAACTTATAAAGCTCGGTAGCAGTGAGTTTATCTCTATCAATTAAAATAGCATTCGAAACCGGAAGTCCCTCAAAGTCTTTGCTGGAGATGGGCGAATAGTACTTTTTATTTATTCCGAGTTTCTTATAAAGTGTTTCGTTATGATGCAATTCCTTCTTATGGAAAAAATTGTAAACCGAATATGATAATTTCAACCTCCTTATTAAGTCGATCATCTTTTAAAAAAAAGGTAATTAAGAAAATAATGCTTTTAGTTCTGTGGCGTCTTCGGCCTTCATTCTGCCAGCAATTACTAAAGACAACTGCCTTCTCCTCAACGCACCGTCAAACCGTTTTTGTTCGGTTTCAGTTTCAGGAGTAAGTGGAGGAACAGGCAGAGGTGCTCCATTCTGATCTATTGCTACAAAAGTGAGGATGGCCTCGTTACATTTGGTTTTAGCGCCGGTACTTGTATTTTCTACAAAAACATCCACAAATACCTCCATGCTGCTGTTAAAAGCTCTGCTAACCTTAGCGTCCAAAGTTACAACACTGTTTTGTTTTATAGGATTATCAAAAGAAACGTGATTAATGGCTGCGGTCACAACAACGCGTCCGCAGTGCCTTTGTGCAGCAATAGCCGCAGTAATATCTACCCATTGCATCAGTTTGCCTCCAAAAAGATTTCCAACGTGGTTGGTATGGTTGGGAAGAACAACTTCAGTATTTATTGTGGCTGACTGTGAGGGAGTTTTAGATTTCATAATAGTATTAAGGATGTAAATTTAGTGATTATACCTTACTTTTGTCTATGGATTTTTTATACGTTAAGGCTTTACACATTATTTTCGTGGTTTGTTGGTTTGCAGCACTGTTTTACATTGTACGACTTTTCATTTATGCAACCGAAGCTCAGGCGAAAGATGAAATAGCACGTCCCATTTTAACTGCCCAACTAACTTTAATGCAGGGGAAACTTTGGTATGTTATAGGTTGGCCTTCTATGATCGGCACTTACATTTTTGGATTTTGGATGATCTGGCAAAACCCTGCATACCTTTCGTTTTCATGGATGTGGCTGAAACTTATTTCTGTTGGTGTTCTAACAATCTACCATTTCGGCTGCCAGCATATCCTCTCTCAGCAAAAACAAGGCTTGTACAAACTCTCTTCTTTTAAACTCCGATTATTAAATGAATTAGCAACTGTTCTATTGGTAGCAATCGTATTCCTGGTTATCGTAAAATCAACTTCCGGTTTACTGGTTGGCATTCTTGGACTTTTTGGGTTTGCAGCAACTTTAATGATTGGGGTGATGATCTATAAGAAAAGTCGCAAGAAAACGGAGGAACTAGTTGCCAAAGACGCTGACAAGACGCAAAAAGGCTAGTCCTTTTTAATCCATGCGTGGGGAAAAGCGTCTTTTATTTCCTGAAGTCTTGCAATGGCCTCATCTTTTGATGAGTAATTACCGTTGCTAACAACATACATACCCTTATTATTTTTTCCGGTAACTGCTGCCTTCATTCTTTGTGCACCTAATTTCTCCACCATTCGCTTTGCATTTTCTAGAATAGTAAAACAGCCTAAAACAATTTCAAAATTACCTGAATTAGAAAAGCTACCAGAGTTTGGTCTTGAGGTGTTTAAATAGGAGCTATCGAATCTATTATCAAGCACTTTAACCGCAATTTTTTTGGTATCTCCTAGCTCCAAAGAAGCAATGCCATTCGCGTCTGCAACGTAAGCAGACTGTTTTGAAGAACTTCCTACAATATTAAGATTTGAATAAGTAACAGGCTCATAAACTCCTTTTGTCTTGCCACTAAATAAAGAAGATCTTAATTCGCCATTCACAGATGAATTATTTACAAGCAAACCAAGCAGGCTCACGCATAAAATCGCAACCAATAAAGGCGTAACCAGTCGGTTATAATTCTTTCTTGATCTTACAGGTTGCGCGGTTGGCTCAGTTGCATGTAACGTTCTGTCAACAAAAAGTATCTCTTTTTTAGGCTCTCTGATTTCTGGTGTAGATTCCAGTTCTTTAATAGACATGGCACCAAGACCAAAGCTCCTTGTTAAAAAGTTAGCATCTTGCTGAGGCTCAAAACAAATGTTATTCTCAAAATCCAGGTAAAAGAATCCAATAGCCTCCAAGGAAACGCGTCTCTTTGCAGCCAGAATACCACTGCAAAATTCGGAAAACTCAGTTAAATGAGTTATCCCTTCCTTCGCAGAACATTTTAATGTGTTTTGAAGCCAAGTAGCGAGTATGCCATCATTTTGCTTTAATTTAGCGTTGAAACTTACTGTTTTTGAGGGGGGTACGAGCATTCCTCCCGAGGCGGAAAAATGAGCTGGCCTGGATTTAAGAACAAACCCTCCAAAATTCGGTAATACAAGGTAATCATTAAAGAACAATTGCTCTTTAATACCTTTAATTATGGTTTGTTGTATGCTCATTTTGCAGGGAGACAAATGTACTGTTCTATTTCAAATATAGAGAATGAATTTTTGTTCCAGACAATTTTTTATTAAATAATTTCGAAAACAGTCAACCATTGTTGCGATTATAGTATTTTTGCGTTTCTTATGATTCTAAAAATTTACTACCGTCCATTCATATTACTATTTTTTTTACTTCAAGCGGCTTTCGTATTTTCGCAAAAAACAGATCTTGATTGCAAAGAAATAGTTACAAAAAGCCTTAAATCGATTAAAGAAGTCAAGAGTTTAAAGTATCATTTAAAGATCACCGAACGCGGTAAAAAAGGATTTAATTTTTATGAGAGTGCGGTTAAATTCACTAGAAATCCGCGTCTTATTTATTTATACATCAAAGGAATCGAAGTGTTATGGGTTCAGGGACAAAACGATGGTAAAGCGCTTGTTAAGCCAAATTCCTTTCCATACTTTAATTTAAATCTTGATCCAATGGGTAATTTAATGCGCCAGGATCAACATCACACATTAAATGAAATGGGTTACGATTATTTTGCAAGTATTATTCAAAATACGGTAGACAGGCTGGGAGAGAAATTTGAAGATGTGTTTTCACTGGCTGGGGAGGAACGTGTAAATGGCCGCCCATGCTACAAAATACTCGTTGATAATAAGGACTTTAAGTATGTTGATTACACCATTGGTGAAGGTGAAAGCATTACGTCTATTGCCCGTAAATTTTACATCGCAGAATACATGATCCTCGAAAAGAATCCAAAGTTTAAAGACTATTTTGATATTCTTAAAAAAGGCCAGATCATTAAAATTCCCACCTGGTATGCAAGAACTGTAGTAATGTACATTGACCAACTTTACTTTTTACCTATAAGTATGAAAGTAAACGACGACAAAGGTGTGTTTGAAGAATATAATTATCATTTCCTTCAGGTAAATCCAAAATTCGAAGAGGGTGAATTCACAAAAACCTATAAAGGGTACGGCTTCTAATTTTTTTTGTTTTATACGTATTGTTTTTATATGTTTGTAGTATAATTAATTCTCATGGATGCAAAAGTCACGTTATCGTTTAATAAGTCTATAATCGAAAAAGCAAAAGTGTATGCCGAAAGCCAAAACATGAGTCTTTCGCGTATGTTAGAGCTTATCCTAGATAAAATAACAAATAAACAATATGCGTCCATCGAAGAGTTTCCTATTTCCGATTGGGTAAATATTATCTCCGAAGGTGCTCCCGAATATGTCACCGCAACTAAAAGCCGGGCAAAGCTTAAAAATCAATACTACAGTCGTAAAAAATAACTGGCGGTGAAAGTTTTTTTAGATGCAAATGTGCTGGTATCTGTTCTTAACAAGGAGTATCCGGTTTTCACATACAGTTCAAGGGTTTTAAGTTTAATAGATCATCCAAAATATCACCTTTATACATCACCGCTTTGCCTTGCCATCGCTTTTTATTTTGCTGAAAAAAAATCGGGTACATTGGAAGCAAGGCGGAAAATGGACTTACTCGCTCAAAAATTAAACTTCACAGTTGTTGGCCCAAAAACAGTTTCTGATGTTCTGAAAAACAAAAAAATACACGATCTGGAAGACGGCCTGGAATATTACTCAGCTCTTGAAAGTGGATGTAAGTATATCATAACAGAAGATCTCAATGACTTCTATTTCTCTGAATTAGAAGTGTTAACAAGTCGCGCTTTCTTTGAAAGTTATATTCTTTAATTTCCATCTTTCTTTTTACTATCTTTAAAACATTGAAAAAACAGGTATTCATACTTAGTCTTATTATAGTTTCAATGATCTCTTGTTCAAAGAAAAACATAACAACCGATAATTCGCTTCTAGGACTTGATTATTACCCAACAAATTTAGGGAAATATGTTATCTATGACTTGGATAGCACTGTTTACACACAACTTCCAAAAGATACTCTTGTTTATAAATACCGGATTAAAGAAAAATTTGCAGATACTTATACCGACAATCTCGGTCAGCCTGCCATAAGGCTTGAGCGCTACATTAAAAGATACAATCCTTTAAAGCCTTACGACAGTATTCCCTGGAGTATCAAGGAGATATGGATGATTCATGCAAGTAACACAAGCATTCAGGTACTAGAGTCTAATCTTCGCTTTACAAAACTCATATTTCCCGTACAGGAAAAAGCAAGCTGGAATGGTAATGCGGGCAATACGCTTGGAGAACAGGAATATACTTACGATTACATTGACAGGAAAGAAACACTTAACTCCAACACTTTAAACCAGGTGCTGCTGGTAAAGCAAAAAGATTACAGAACACTCATCTCCTACCAATATTACTCTGAGAAATACGCAAAAGGTGTAGGCCTTGTTTACAGAGAAATAACAGATCTTCTTTCAAATAATATAGTCGCCGGACAGTCTGTAGAGAACAGAATAGAAAGCGGAATTGTGTACAAACAAACTTTGGTTACTTATGGTTATGAATAAAAAAACAATTTCACTCATTCTTATTTGCACATTTTTCCTTTCAACTACTGAGGTTTTCTCACAGGTTAAATATTGGGTGCTGCTAATAAACAAAAACGGAACGCCATTTTCGATTTCAAATCCATCGGCCTTTCTTACTCAAAAATCTGTAGATAGGAGAACAACATACAACATCCCAATGTCTGAAAGCGACTTGCCTGTAAATCCTTCGTATATAAATCAAGTCGAGAATGTACCTAACGTCACCGTTTTATACGCCTCAAAATGGCTTAATGGATTAGTTGTTTCAATACCAAACAAAACACTAGCAATTAATGCATTAGCAGCCGTCAATTCTTTTTCATTTGTAGTGGATACCATGCGGGTAAAAAAATATCGCCTCAATATAAAAGAACCGGTTAATTCAAATCCACAAGAGGATATTCAATCATTTCGTATGGCAGCTAACACTGGGGGGGCCTATAAATACGGAGGGTCCTACTGGCAAAACAAGCAACTGAACGTGATTAGTTTGCACGAAAATGGTTACAGAGGGCAGGGAATGACAATTGCTGTTATGGATGCCGGTTTTTCTGGAGTAGATACCCATCCTGTATTTGATAGTCTGCGCAATAGGGGCGGAATACTTGGAACGCGCAATTTTGCCGATGGGGGAACCAACGTCTATTTAGGAAGCAATCATGGTACAGCCGTTTTATCCTGTATCGCCGGAAACAAACCTGGGCGGATTTTGGGCTCAGCTCCACTTGCCAACTTCTGGTTATTTCGTACCGAAGAAGCGGCAGAAACCATCAGTGAAGAGTACAACTGGGTTAGGGCAGCAGAATTTGCCGATAGCGTAGGGGCAGACATTTTTACAACATCTCTGGGTTACACCGAGTTTGATAATGGCATGGAAAATCATACATACTCCACACTTACCGGAAGAAAAGCACCTATGAGTATTGCAGCCAACCTTGCAGCACGCAAAGGTGTATTTGTATTGAATGCGGCAGGCAACGAAGGCGCCGGTTCTTGGCGTTACATAAGTGTGCCGGGAGATGCCGATAGCATCTGTACAGTTGGAGCAATAGACAGCCTCGACATTGTTGGCTCCTTTAGCTCAGTCGGACCAACATACGATGGCCGCATTAAACCCGAACTGGTTGCCCGCGGTATAGGTTCCTGGATTTCGGATGGTTATTTTGATGGTTTTCCAGGCAACGGAACTTCTTTTGCCACGCCTGTTCTTGCTGGTGCAGTCGCTTGTTTTTGGCAAGCCCACCTGTCTTATAACAATATGAAAGTGCTCGACACCCTCAAAAAAACAGCAAATAACGCAGCCTCTCCCAACAACTCACGCGGGTGGGGACTTCCAAAATTGTTTTTTACAGCAAGGCCCATAAAGCCATTAAAGCCTTTCGACTTTACACCATTTATTGACCCTGTCACTTCACGACTGTCAATTAATCTAACCGAAGCGGGTTACGAGTTCATTAAAATAGAGGTGTTTGATCTGGCCGGTAAAATATTAATTTCTGCTTCGGCCACCACAACAAGGATTGAAATTGATCTCCCAACATTGGTTGAAGGAATTTATATTGTGAGAGTGAAAACATCTCAGGGTACCAAATCAAAAAATGTTCTTAGATAACGGTAGGGTTTTTATCTTCAGCAAAAACTAATCACATTTACCTGTGAAGAATTATGAGTAAACCAAAATCCGGCTCATCTTTAAATAAAATTATTATTGTAGCTGCTTTAGGCTATTTTGTTGATATATATGATCTTGTACTTTTTAGTGTAGAGCGGAAAGACAGTCTAATGGACATTCTCAAAGTATCTGAAACCGATCCGGTTTTAAAAACATTAGGAATGAATCTCCTGAACTGGCAAATGGGCGGTATGCTTTTAGGAGGGCTTTTCTGGGGTATTCTGGGCGATAAAAAAGGAAGGCTATCAGTATTGTTTGGTTCAATTCTTATGTATTCTTTAGCGAACATCGCTAACGGATTTGTATCAAGCGTGCCTTGGTATGCAGCGTTAAGATTTATTTCGGGGTTCGGACTTGCCGGCGAATTAGGGGCGGGAATAACACTGGTAAGTGAAAGCATGAGTAAAGAGCGACGGGGTATAGGCACCATGATCGTAGCAACCGTTGGTGTGTTCGGCGCAGTAGTCGCTGGCTTTATGGGCGACGTTATAACTAACTGGCGCTGGAGCTTTTACATTGGAGGAGCTATGGGATTAGTTCTTTTGGTTTTTCGTGTAGGAATTCTGGAATCAGGCATGTTTGAATCGGTTCGTAAAAAAGAAATCAGTAAAGGCAATTTCCTTGCACTTTTTAATAACAGGAAACGGGTCATACAATACCTTAGCGTGATCATGGTAGCCGTTCCTGTTTGGTATGTAATGGGAATTCTAATCACTTTCGCACCCGAAATTTTTTCCTCTATGGGCGTTGATAAATTTAGACCGGACGCCGGAAAATCTATCATGTACGCCTATCTTGGAATTACACTTGGGGACATTGCAAGCGGGGCAATCAGCCAACTTTTAAAAAGCAGGAAAAAAGCATTGGCCATTTTTATGATCATGACCTTTTTTTCAATCATTCTCTATTTTAAATATGCCATTGTTTCCGAGACCTATTATTATGTCATTGTCACAATAATTGGATTTGCAACAGGGTACTGGGCAGTTTTTATGAGTACGGCTGCCGAACTTTTCGGAACCAATATTCGCGCTACAGCAACCACAACAGCACCAAACTTTGTAAGAGGCTCGGTTATTTTCCTGAGTTTCTTATTCCGTTTTTTCGAACAACAATTTGTTAAGCCAGATGGAACAGCCAACTCTCAAATGGCAGCAATTGCCGTTGGCATAGTAGTTGCAATTCTTGCTTTAATTGCGTGGATCAACCTTAAAGAAACCTTCCACAAGGATCTTAACTATACTGAATAATGAATAAACCAACCGCCATCATCGGAGCATCTCCCAAGCCAGAACGCTATGCGTACATGGCAACAAGCCGTCTTAAAAAACACGGACACAGCGTATTTCCTATAGGAATTCATGAAGGAAAAATAGAAGACGAAAATATTTTAATTGACAAACCACAACTACAAGATATTCATACAGTTACACTATACGTGGGCCCTCAAAACCAAGCCGCATGGACGGATTATATTCTTAGCTTGAATCCAAAACGTATTATCTTTAATCCGGGAACAGAAAATCCTGACTTCGAAAAAAAAGCTACTGAAAAAGGAATCGAATGCCTTGAAGCTTGTACCTTAGTGATGTTAAGCATAGGCGATTATTAATGCAATTTGTCGCGCTTCAATTTATCCACCTTACCGGTAGAGAACTTTTTGAAATCTATAAACTTAGAAGTGCTGTTTTTGTGGTAGAACAAAACTGCGCTTATCAGGATGTGGATGATAAAGATATACTGGCGCATCATTTAATGCTCTATGATGAAACCCAATTAGTAGGATATTGTAGAATTTTACCCCCAACTGTTTCATACAATCAACCTTCAATCGGAAGAGTTTGTGTGGCACAAGCCAGAAGAAAAAATGGTACAGGGAAACTACTAATGAAGAAAGCTATCAATGAAACACTGGAATTATTTGATAATCAAGACATTGTTATTTTTGCCCAATATTACCTATTTAAATTTTATACCGATCTCGGTTTCAAGCAGGAAGGAAAAGAGTACCTCGAAGATGATATTTCTCATGTTCAAATGAGATATAAATCTCTGTAAAATTAATCACTATATTTAGTGCTTTATTTGAAAAATACCCGGTTAATATTCTTTTTAATACTGTGTTATTGGAACTCTGTTAAAGCTCAGGACATTCACGGACATGAAAATGTGCGTTGGAGTACCCAAACACACGTTCTCGATAGCACGGAAGGCATTCTCATTTACAACAAAATGATGACGGTTCTCAAAACCGAATACGCAATTTTAAAACAAAGTGGCTATGAAGTGAAAGGCTGGAATGAAGAATATTACGACAGCGGTCAGCTTTTGCACATTAGTTATTATAGGGATCGAAGATTGGTTCTTTTCAAAAATTTTTATGAAAACGGACAATGCGAGCACAATGTAGCTTATACAGATTCTCTGAATTGTACTATTGACGTTTATTTTGAGAACGGAAGTTTAAAAAATCAGATTGCATTCTTTAGCGGTATGCCAAAAAAACTAGCCGATTTTTTTCCAAACGGATTGCCTAAAAACAACATTGAATACGATAGGGATCAGCAATCTGTTTTTGCAAAAAAAAACTGGTTTGTAAACGCTGAAACCCAATCGGAATTGATAATGCTTGATAAAGAAGGAAAAAAATATTCTGAAAAAACATTTTATCCAAATGGCCAGATCAAAGAAGAAGGCGAATTGGTATATAACCGCAATACCCGTGAATATCTTAAAACCGGCACTTGGACCAGGTACGAAAGCAACGGCAAAAAGAAACACAGTGAGAAATTTAAGGTTAAGTTAGCTTCCAATTAATTGGAGTTAAACCCTTTTCAACCAGATAGTTATTTGTTTTACTAAAATGCCGGCTTCCAAAAAAAGCACCTCGTGCAAGTGGAGATGGATGGGCCGCAGTGAGGATCAAATGTTTTTCTCTATCGATCAATTCAGACTTTGAGATGGCATAATTTCCCCAAAGCAAAAAAACAACATGCTCTTTTTGATCACTGATAAAGCTTATAACGGAGTCCGTAAAAACTTCCCAGCCAAAAGACTTGTGACTCCCCGGTGCAGACTCCTGAACCGTTAAAACAGCGTTAAGCATTAAAACACCTTGTTTGGCCCAGGACTTCAGATTCCCCGAATCAGGAATTTCAAAACCCGGGATATCTGTCAAAAGTTCCTTAAAAATATTCTGAAGACTAGGAGGCTTGCGGATGCCATCGCTCACAGAGAAACTTAAGCCATTTGCCTGGCCATTGCCATGATAAGGGTCCTGACCAATAATGACAACTTTGATGGCATCGAAAGGACAGAGCATTAAAGCATTAAAAATTAGATTAGCCGGTGGATAAACAGTCGATGTTTTGTACGCACTGTTAACAAGATCTTCCAACTTTAAATAGTAGGGCTTTTTGAATTCTACATTCAGTAAGGAACTCCAGTCTTTACTCAGGTATTTTGTGGACATCAAATTATCATGTTAATAAACTAAGCTTAAATTAATTTTTTAATTTTAATAACCGAAAGTAATTAGTTATCTTTAGAAAATATCTGTTAGCATGAAAAAAATTATTTTAATCCTCCTTATAGCTTTTGTAGTTAGTATTTCCTTGTCTTCTTGCAAGAGCCACGAAAGATGTCCAGCATACGGTAAAGTAGAGGAGAACTCGAAAAAGTCACTATAGAAACTTGAAAAGTATCGGGACAAGATACTTTTACTTTTGATGTTTCTATTTAACATAATGTAAATTATGTATTATTTCAAATACTGATAATCAGCAATTTATGTGTAAAGCTAGCAACTAGCACTTGCTTATTACTTTTATTAACCGTAAATTAGGTGTATGGAAAAACCGCGAAATATTCCGAAACCGGACAGTAATACGACTAATAAAATTATTAACAATTTTGCTCGTAAAACAGCCAAATTAGAAAAGCAAAAGAAAGCACCCATTTTTGAAAGTAATCTGAAAAATAAAGACTTCAACTGGATAAAAAAACCGAACGATTCCTGGGATTATTAATCAATTAGTTATCGCCACATATATATGAACGACCAACTCTCCTCTTTTCATGACCGTGTAAACGGTGTCATCTACAATCCTTTTATCAATCTTAAAGATCTTGTAAAAGAGTTTAAGAAATCAATTTCACACCAAGATAAATTTAAATCCGAAATTTTAAGACTAGATGCAATTCTTGTTTCGCTGGATGACTTTGAAATCCTTCCTTATGGAAACCTCGAACGTATAAAAGGTTTTAATAAAATGAAAAGTCATCTTCTCAAAATAATTAAAGAAATTTCAAATACGCAGTAAAGTCCTGCTTTGAATTAAATTGAAAAACTTAATAAAATTACATATATTTACTTTATCCTAAATTGAGAAATATGATTCGATTTGACTTAAAGTTACTTGAAGATGATGGTAGCAATCCTGCGGATTCTAAAGAAATATCTAGCTCAAATGAGGCGGCTACGCATGCCTGTAATCATCTAAAAAAGCTTATCGGAAAGAAAAAATGTCGTAAACATCCTAGTAGTCCAAACAAGATTAGGTTATTCGCAGTGTTAGGAAAAGATCCGAGAGGAGAAATTGTCAGCTACTGCTGTCCGGCATTCGTGAAACTTATAAAGTAAATTTTCTTATTTTCTTCTCTTTTTATTAATTTTTCGGTTTAATAACATTCAGTTAATCTCTTGGATTAATTCCTGATCTACCTTTGTTTCATCGAAAGATGTTTTGGTAGTTCATCTTTCGGATATAGATAAGTTAAGTTAACCGCTTTCTGCTGCAATTGGAAGGCGGTTTTTCTTTTGTAGCAATTTGTACAAACTTTAAGAAACCAGAGCAACGTACATATCCTCAACCTTTTTCCTGGCCCACGCGGTTTTTCTTAAAAAAGCAAGACTGGATTTAATACTGGGATTTTCGTTAAAGCAACGAATATTTATCTTAGTGCCAAGATGGTCCCAGCCATAATACTGCACAAGGTGTTCAAGGACCATCTGAAGCGTTTTTCCATGTAAAGGATCTTTAGAAACTGGAATACTCATGCGTAAACGTATTTTTTCTTACAGCCTTTCTTACAATCAGATCTACTTCCCTATTCATGGCATCTCCGTCCTTTTGATGCGCTTTTATTTTGGTAAATCCGAGATCATGACTTTCAATTTGCATTATCAATTGTTTTACAAGATCCTCGTTTTGTATGGGTGTTCCTTTATTGGTTATGAATTCCCTTTGTTTTAATTTTTCTTTCCGAGCTGTCAGATTCACAACATATTGACTATCCGAAAAAATCTCTATTCTCAATCCCGCCAATTTTTTTTTATCCAAATAATCAATTGCGGTGATAACAGCCTGTAATTCCATTCTGTTGTGGGTCGTATCCTGCACAACACCTTCAAGTACTATTTTATCTTCTCCAATAAATAAAATAGCTGCCCAGGCGCCAGTTAACAACTGTGTATGGCAGCTTCCGTCCGTGTAAACCCTTATAATTTGTTTTTCCAACACTTTTATTTTAACAGGCTGATATTTATTATTTTTACAAAGATAGATACTAATACCCCATAATACCTTTATATTTAATGATTGTAAAGTTATGGATGCAAGTATTTTTATAGAAAGAAAAGATGGAACCGCCTATCACATTACTTTTAAAAATTAATGCAGTCTCATTCTCATATACTGGTCATTGAAGACGAACAAAACCTGGCCAACACCATAGCCTTGAATTTAAAACTGGAAAATTATCTGGTTAGCACCGCCCGCAGTGGCAACGAAGCCCTGGCTCTTTTTAAAAAGAACAAAGATACTCTTAGTCTTATTTTGCTTGATGTGATGCTGCCTGATGTAAATGGATTCGAACTGTGTAAAGAATTTAAAAGTACTGTTCCCGACCTCCCCGTTATTTTTCTCACTGCTAAAAATCAAACTGCGGATAAAATCGGTGGTTTGAAACTTGGTGCCGACGACTATATTACCAAGCCTTTCGACCTCGAGGAATTACTACTTCGGATAAGCAATCTTTTGAAGCGTACACAAAAGGAAAGTGAAGTTTTTTTTAGTTTTGGGAACTGTCGCATTAATTTTCAGACGTACGAAATTGTAGATGCTAAGGGAAACAACCAAACTTTATCCAAAAGAGAGATCGGACTGCTGGAGCTTTTAACCGGCAACCCCAATAAAGTTATTTCCAGGGACGAGATCATCGAAAAATTATGGGATGTAAATGAGAATGCATCGTCAAGGACAATTGATAATTATATTCTCAACTTCAGAAAGTATTTTGAAATAAATCCAAAAGAACCGCAATACTTTCATTCTATTAGAGGTGTTGGCTATAAATTTGTTGCAAATAGTTGATATCTTTGCAATCCTTATCATGTTCAAAGAAAAATTAAATAAAAAACTATACGCAGAGCTTGTTGAAAATAAGCTGGAGACCCCTACTCCATTGCAGGCCCAAAGCCTTTCAAAAATAAATTCTGGTATCGACATTATTTTTGTTGCTCCGCCCGACTCAGGAAAGAGCACGCTAGTTACAATAGCTGCCATTCAAAAATTACAACACGCTATTGATGACGTTCCCAAAATCCTGATATTGGTTGGAAGCAGCGAAACCGGAAAAGCGTTGTTGGAGCAATTTAATCTCCTTTCAAGAAACACTGACTTGAGAATTCACGGGGCTTTTGAAGATGGTAAAATCGACGATCAAAACCGGCAAATTTATGAAGGAACAGACATTCTAATTGGAACGCCTAAAAGACTCCTCGATCTTTATTTTGCGAGTAGCATTAATTTGAATAAAATAAAATTTTTCATTATAGACGATCCTGAACTGATGATCAAAAATTCATGGCAGGGCCAGGTTGACCGTCTTACTTCCAGTCTTCCAAAATGCCAGCATTTAGTATTTACGGCAGATCTGGATGAGAAAGTTGAAAAATTGATTCATAAATTTATTGTCGCCCCACAAATTATTGAGGTAAAATAATCACCCTTTCATTCAGCAAACAACTAAGTCTTTAAGGATTATTCTTAATGTACTCCGACATGTCTTTCTTAGAGCCACTCAGGCTAAAAGCGTCGTAAACCTTATAATAATTCTGTTTATCGAGTGTGCGTGAGTAAGCAAACTTTGCAAAATTCACTTTCGAATTTTCAAGCGAAAATACTTTTAATATTCCTAGCACCTGCACAGACGAAAGTGTCTGGCTTCCAAAAAATGTTTTGGCCATTTCGAGCTTGGTGCTTTCAAGACTTTCTTTTTTGACAGATTTTACCATGTCGTTGTAATCAGCATCAGCCATGGCAGTTGCAATCGTTAAGATTGGTACCGCAACATTGGTAAGCGTTGGAGTTGTTGTGAGTGTTTTAGTAGGCGGCTCTTCCATCCCGGTGAGCAAGGTTTTACTTTCGAGGATCAGCGAATAGTTCCCCATGTTATCTTTCGTTACCACATAAATAGACACATAATTACCTGCATTATTCACCATGAAGTTCAACACAGAGCTCGATCCGGCCTGCAACATCTTCACCCGGTAATTTCTTTCGTCGAGGTAATCAAAATTAATGGAAGAATTGTACTCATTCGTCGGACGAACTCCATTGAGAGAAACAATAAATTTTGGGTATCCCGGTTGGCCGTTGCGTATGATAACCCTGCCAAGATCCTGTGCTTCACAGACAGAAACAAAACTAAGAATTAAAAGTAAGTGAAGAAATTGCCGTTTCATAGTGTGTGTTTTAGATTTAATATAGCATTTCCAAATAGTGTGCTGCTTTGTCATTTTAAATCCTAAAAATACTTAAAATTTAAAGCATTGTCCATAAAATTAAATATGGCATATTACTAATTCCTTTCTTACTTTTAATGTTTTAATCTCGACCAAACTATATGAATCAATTACATAATTACGCCTGCGGTCAATGGGTTGCCGGGGCAGATCAAGGCCAAGAACTTTTTAATGCCATAACTGGAGAAGCAATTGCAAACACAAGTAGTAAAGGCCTAGACTTCGCAAAAATGTGCGAGTATGCCCGCAACGTCGGCGGACCAAAACTCAGGAAGATGACCTTTCAGGAACGCGGCTTAATGCTGAAAGCGCTGGCCTTGCACCTAATGTCAAAAAAAGAAGAATTTTATAAAGTTAGTTGGGCAACCGGTGCAACACGCATTGATAGCTGGGTAGACATTGAAGGTGGCATAGGAAATTTATTTACTTATGCCTCTTTACGTCGCCAGTTTCCGAACGAAACTTATTGTTATGATGGCGATGTTGCGAGGCTTTCAAAGAACAACACTTTTATCGGTCATCACATTTGTGTTCCTAAAGAAGGCGTTGCCATTCACATAAATGCATTTAACTTTCCCGTTTGGGGCATGCTTGAAAAAGTTGCCGTGAACTGGCTGGCTGGCGTTCCTGCGATTGTAAAGCCCGCAACGGTAACTTCTTTTTTAACAGAAGCTGTGGTGAAAGAAATTATAGCCAGTAAAATCCTTCCGGAAGGCGCACTCCAATTAATTTGTGGCAGTGCTAACGGAATACTGGATCACGTGCAAAGTCAGGATGTTGTTACTTTTACCGGTTCAGCGTCTACCGGAAAAATGTTGAAATCACATCCCCGCTTGCTGGAAGAATCCGTCCACTTTAACATGGAAGCCGATTCGCTGAATTGCTGCGTACTGGGAACAGACGTGACTACGGCTATGCCGGAATTTGATGTTTTTATTAAAGAGGTTGCAAGAGAAATTACTACCAAAGCCGGACAAAAATGTACAGCCGTGCGACGCATCATTGTGCCTGAAAACATGGTGGAAGATGTACACATCGCTTTAGGCAAACGTCTCTCGCAAAACATTATCGGCGATCCGAATGTAGAAGGTGTTCGCATGGGTTCCCTGGCTGGAAAAGCTCAACTCATAGAAGTAAGAGAGAAAGTAGAATTGCTTTCAAAAACACAAAAGATCATCATCGGCGATTTCGAAAAATTTGAAGTAAAAGGTGCCGATAAACACAAAGGTGCGTTTATGCCACCGATCATTTTCTTAAACGAAAAACCATTTACAAATACCGATTGCCATAGTATTGAAGCTTTTGGCCCTGTGAGCACACTCATGCCTTACAAAACAATTGATGAAGCTGTAGAACTCAGTAAAATGGGTAAAGGCAGCCTCGTTAGCAGTATCATTACAGCAGACGACCGTATTGCCCGAATGTACACCATTGGTGCGGCTTGTATGCACGGACGCATTTTGGTTCTCAATAACGAATGCGCTAAAGAAAGTACTGGGCACGGATCTCCTATGCCGTTGTTAGTGCATGGTGGTCCGGGACGTGCCGGTGGCGGTGAAGAAATGGGTGGTAAACGCGGTGTGTTTCATTACTTGCAACGTACTGCTATACAAGGTTCTCCAACCACGATCACGCACATTTTAAACCAATACCAGCAAGGTGCTAAACAAATTGAAAAAGATATTCACCCTTTCCGTCAGCATTTTGAAGATCTTGAAATCGGCGAAACTTTAATTACCGCCAAGCATACGGTTACGGAAGCAGATGTAATAAATTTTGCCAATGTGAGCGGAGATCATTTTTACGCGCACACCGATCTAACCAGTCTGGACGGAACAATCTTTACTGGCCGTGTGGCACATGGCTATTATATTTTAAGTAAAGCAGCGGGTTTATTTGTAAACGCAAAAAAAGGTCCCGTTTTGTTAAATTACGGAATTGACGAATGCCGCTTTACGAAACCTGTTTATATGGGAAGCACAATTGGCGTGCGTTTCACCTGTAAGGAAAAAATAGCCCAGGAAAGAAAGAGCGAAGATGATATTGCAAAAGGTATTGTAAAATGGCTGGTAGACGTTTACGATGAAACCGGTGAAACCGTTGCCATAGCAACCATTCTCACGATGGTAAAAATGAAAAACCAGGATTAAGTTTTTTAGAAGGATTCGTAAAATCTTAAGATCAGTAAAAACTATTTAATTATCTTTGTTTCAACTAACCTAATACAACCATGAAAAAAGTCATTAATACCCCGGATGCCCCCGCTCCTATTGGTCCATATAACCAAGCAATTATCGTAAACAACATCATGTTTATTAGCGGTACTATTGCCATGGATCTTCAGAGCAAACAACTGGTAAAAACTTCTATTAAGGAAGAAACTAAAATGGTAATGGACTACCTGGGCGCCATTTTAAAGGCGGGCGGTTGTACATTTGAAAATGTAGTTAAAAGCACCATTTTCCTTAACGACATGAATAACTTTGTTCATGTAAACGAAGTATACGCGTCTTATTTTAACGGGGAGTTTCCGGCAAGAGCAACCATCCAGGCAGCAAGGCTTCCAAAAGACGCAAACGTTGAAATTAGTATGGAAGCAATCTTGTTTTAAGTTGATAAAAGTCAAACTTGTTAAAAATCCATTAGCGGACGGAAAGATTCAAAAACAGTAACATACTGGTCTGCAAGCATTGATTTTATTGACATTTGTTTTTCTTATAGATATGCCAGCCCTCCAATAAAATTAGGTTGTGTTGAAA
>Ga0105046_10000421_pt1 | contig 58540 bp, 67 predicted proteins | sample MAT03_FD_78385 | JGI IMG/M metagenome (GOLD analysis project Ga0105046, IMG submission 78385) | Freshwater microbial communities from Lake Fryxell liftoff mats and glacier meltwater in Antarctica - MAT-03 (megahit assembly) | ecosystem: Environmental > Aquatic > Freshwater > Ice > Liftoff...
ATGTCCGTGAGTGATGTCCGTGAGTGATGTCCGTGAGTACGCCGGTGAATGATTCGTTGGCGGCGCTGCCGCTGTTTCCGCTGCGAAGCGTGCTCTTTCCGGGCGCGACGCTGCACTTGAAGATCTTCGAGGCCCGCTATCTCGATCTGGTCGGCCGCTGCCTGCGCGAGCAACGGCCGTTCGGCGTGGTCTGCCTGCGCCAGGGTGCCGAGGCTGGACGCGGCGGCGCCACGCTCACCCAGATCGAAGAGGTGGGCGTGCTCGTCGCCATCGACGAGGTCGACAGTGAACAGGCCGGCATCCTGCGGCTGCGCTGCCGCGGCACGCAGCGGTTTCGCCGTACGGCCCCGGCACGCCAGCTCTCCGACGGCCTGTGGGTCTGCGACAGCGAGCCGCTGCCCGAAGACGAGCTGCTGCGCCCGGTGCCGGCGATGGCCGCCACCGTGCATGCGCTGGAGCAGGCCATCGGCACGCTTCAGGCGCAAGACGCCTTGCCCTTCGCGCCGCCCTTCAAGCTGGACGACGCCGGCTGGGTGGCCAACCGGTGGTGCGAACTGCTGCCCGTTTCGCTGGCGGCCAAGCAGCGGCTGATGGCGCTGGACGACCCCACCTTGCGGCTGTCGCTGGTGGATGAGTACCTGCGCGGCAAGAACGTGGTCAAGGGCTGATCGGACGCATCAGCTGTTCGAAAGCAGCCGCCGCACCGGCGCGGGCAGACCCATCGCCAGGGCCTCGTCGACCGTCATCCAGCGCCCGGCCGGCAGGGCAGCCTCGATCTCTGACCGCCGTGCCACCGACATCTGAAGCGGCAAGCGCCAGCGCAGCGGCGCCAGCGTCCAGTCGAAGTGCGTCAGCGCATGCTGGATCGGCTGCAGCAACTCGCCGGCACCGGGCCAACCGGCGGTAATCGGCTGCAGTTCGCCGATCGAGCCGAACTCGGGCAGCGTCCACAGCCCGGCCCAGACGCCGGTCGGCGGGCGCTGCACCAGCCACAGGCGGTGGCCCTGCTGCAGCCAAAGCAGCGCATGCGCGCGGGCACCGCGCTCGAGCCGGCGTGTCTTCACCGGGTAGCGATGCGGCTGGCCCTCGGCCAGCGCGACGCAGCCGTCACGCAGCGGGCAGCGCACACAGGCCGGCTGGCGCTGCGTGCACACCGTTGCGCCCAGGTCCATCAAGCCCTGCGTATAGGCCTCGATGCCGCGCCGCGGCAGCAGCGTCTGCGCCTGGGCGAGCAAGGCGCGCTCGTGCGCCGCCACGGCCAGGTCTTCGCCGAAGCCCAGCGCACGCGCCAGCACCCGCTTGACGTTGCCGTCCAGGATGGCGGCGCGCTCGCCGAAACAGAACGCGGCTATCGCCGCAGCAGTCGAGCGGCCGACACCGGGCAGCGCCGCCAGTTCTTCGCTGCTGTCGGGGAAAGCCCCGCCGTGCTGCGTCACCACCACCTGGGCGCAGCGGTGCAGGTTGCGCGCGCGGCTGTAGTAGCCCAGGCCGCTCCACAGCGCCAGCACATCGTCCAGCTGCGCCACCGCCAATGCGTGCAGGTCAGGGAATCGCTTCAGAAAGCGCGGGTAGTACGCCAGCACCGTGCGCACCTGCGTCTGCTGCAGCATCACTTCGGACAGCCAGACGCGGTAAGGCTCGCGTGTGCCCTGCCACGGCAAGTCGTGGCGGCCGTGTTCACGCTGCCAGTCGATCACCCGTCGGGCGAACCCGGGGTCGGCTGCGCTCAAGCCGCGTCGCGCTGTGCGCCCGGGGCCACTACTGCACCCCTACTGCACCACGGGCCACGGCCAATGACTCGTCGGCCAGCGTGGCGAGCCGTACCGCTAGCGCGTGCAGATGTTCGTCTTGCGCCTGCACCTCGGCCAGGCTGCAGTCCAACCCGCCGGCTGCAGAACCGATGCGCTCCATCGACTCGCGCCGGCGCACGAAGCTGCGACGGCGCTCGCCCAGTTGCAGATCGACCTGGGCGATGGCGCCGCGGCTCCACAGCTCGATGTCGCCGGCCGCGCTTTCGAACACCACCCGCAGTTTGGCCAGCAGCGCGCGTCTGAATTGCTCTGCGAAGCCCGGCGCGGAAAGCCGCCAGGACTGCGTCCAGGCCAGGTGGCGGGCGCTGTTGCGCTCGATCATCGCCAGCTGGTCCAGATAGACCTCCAGCGGCGGCGTCGGAGCGAGGGCGAAAGCGAAGCCGAACTCGGCATTCAGCTGGGCGAAGCTGGCCTCGAGCATCTGCCGCAGCTCGTCGGCGCGGGCCTGCGCGAGGATGAGCGCAGCGCGCAGCCGCATGCACAGGGTCTCGAAAGTCCCGCGCGCCGCCAGCGCCAGCGTCAGCGTCAGGGATAGCTTTGGCGCACCCAGCGCAGAGTGCATCGCAGCCACTTCCAGCCGAATCGCATCGCTGGACAGCGGGGCCAGCAGTTCGCGCAGCTGCCGCGCCTGCACCGCGCGCAGCGCGGCCAGCCGCGCGGTGCAGCGCTCGAAGTCGGTGGCCTCGGCCTCCACGCGCTGCGTCAGCAGCCTCAGCTTGGCGCCGCTCTTGCCGCGCAGCCCGCGCAGTTCCATCAGCTGCTCGGCGCTCTGTCGGCGGCGGTCGGCGAGCCGCCGGGCGGCACCGGTGCGCAGCGCCAGCACCGTCTGCACCCCCGCCGCCGCCAGCAGTTCGGCCCGCCGCGGCAGCAGCGCGGCGGCCAGCGCGTCCTCGAGCTCGGGCAGCCGGCTCTTGTGCAGCGCGACCTCGTCGCCCGCAATGCGTGCCGCCAGCGCGTCGCGCGCCGAGAGCGCGAAGACCCGCTCCGCAGGCATGTCCAGCGCCAGCGCCGCCTGCTGTCGCTGCGACTCGATCTGCGCGCGCTGCTCGGCAGAGCTGATCAGCGGGTCGGCCATGGCGTCGATCTTGTTCAGCACCACGAAGCGCTCCAGCGCCCGCCCGCCCAGGTGACCACGCCACAGCGCCAGGTCTGAACGCGTGACACCGCTGTCGGCGGCCAGCACGAACAACGTGGCATGCGCCGCGGGCAGCAGCGCCAGCGTCAGTTCGGGCTCGGCGCCGACGGCATTCAGGCCCGGCGTGTCAAGCACCACCAGCCCGCGCTGCAGCAAAGGATGCGGATGGTTGATGCGCGCATGGCGCCAGGCCGGCACCTGCACGCGACCATCGGCGCGCTGCGGCGGGTTGTTGTCGGGTGCGTCGTCACGGGCGTCGTCACGGGCGTCGTCGCGCCAGAAGCCCAGTGCCCGGGCACGCTCGAGATCGACCCATTCAGTGAGCGTCACCGCCTGCATCGCACGCGCCATCTGCTCGGGGTCGGCCGGGTCCAGCGGCACATGCTGCCAGGCCTCTTCGCGCTGGCGCAGCTCGGCCAGCGTCAGGCCTTCCAGCCGGGTGTGCACCGGCAGCAGGCTCAGGCGCGGCGCCTGGCTGCCGTCGTGGTGCAGCTCGACCGGGCACATCGTGGTGCGGCCGGGGGTGGCCGGCAGCATGCGGCGGCCGCTGTCGGCAAAGAACATCGCGTTGATCAGTTCTGACTTGCCGCGCGAGAACTCGGCTACCACCGCCAGCATCAGCCGGTCACTGGCCAGCCGTTCGTGCAGCGCCAGCAGCAGGCCCTGGTCGCCGGGCCCCAGCAGTTCGTTTTCTGCCAGGAAAGCGCCGAAGCCGGACAGCTGGCGGCTGAGCGCTGCGCGCCAGGCGGCCAGGCTGTCGAGTCGGGCGGCGAAGGCGGTCTGCATGGGCTCGGAAGATGCTAGCGCAGGGGCCACGCTGCCGCGGGCTGCTCAGGTCTGGCAGCCTGCGCAGTAGTAGGTGGAACGTTGAGCCTGCACGATCCTGCGCACGATGCTGCCGCAGCGCGGGCAATCCTGGTCCTCACGGCCGTAGACGCGGGTCTCGGCCTGGAACGCGCCGCTCATGCCGTGGGCATCGCGAAAATCGCGCAGGGTGCTGCCGCCAACCTCCATCGCGCGCGCAAGCGTGTCGCGCACCGCGGCCAGCAGCGCGGCAGCCCGCGCCGGGCCGATGCGGTCGGCGCGCCGCCGCGGGTGGATGCCGGCACGGTGCAATGCCTCGCAGGCGTAGATGTTGCCGGCACCCACCACCACGTCGCCGGCCAGCAGCACCAGCTTCACCGCCGCGCGCCGGCGCTTGAGCGCGGCGTGGAAGACGGCGTCGGTGAGCAAGGGGTCGAACGGCTCATGGCCCAGTGTGGACAGCAGCCGTGCCGCCGGGTCCCGGTCGAGCGCAGCCGACCAGACGGCCGCACCGAAGCGCCGCGGGTCGGTCAGACGTAGCAATCCGCGGGTGGTGAGCAGATCGAAGTGATCGTGAGGGCCGGGCGGCGGCGCGTCCTGGCGCAACGCGAGCGAACCCGACATGCCCAGGTGCAGAAGCAAGCCACCATCCGCCTGACCGTCGGCGCCAAGCAGCGGCAGCCACAGGTACTTGCCGCGCCGCTGGACCGGGCCGACGACGCGGCCCTGCAGCCGCTGCGCCGGCACGCCCAGCGGCCAGCGAAGCACCTTGCCCAGACGCACCTCGAGCACCTGTGCACCACGCAACGGCTCGTCGATCGAGCGCCGGGTGACCTCGACCTCCGGGAGTTCAGGCATCGAGCCATTATGTGAGAATGAATCTCAACCCCCGAGGATCGGAATGACGCAGTTTCCACGCCGAAAACACCTCGCAGCGGCCGCCGTGGTGTGGGTTGCACTGGCGGCGACGGCCCAGACGGGCGCCGGCGGTCCGCGGGTGCCCGAGCCGCCGCAGAACTCAGCCATCGACGCGCCGCTTTTCTATCAGTTGCTGATCGGCGAGCTCGAGTTGCGCACCGGACAGGCCGGCACCGCCTACGAAGTGATCCTCGATGCCGCCCGGCGCACGCGCGACGAGACCCTGTTCCGGCGCTCGGTGGACATCGCGCTGCAGGCGCGCGCCGGCGATCAGGCCCTGGCTGCCACGCGCGCCTGGCGCGTCGCCCGGCCCGGGTCGGCCGATGCGGTACGCATGCAGTTGCAGATCCTGTCGGCGCTGAACCGGGTGGCCGATGCGGTCGAGCCGCTGCGCGCACTGATCAACCTCACCCCCGAGGCCGAGCGGCCCGGGCTGGTGGCGGCCTTGCCCCGCTTCTTGCAGCGCAGCGGCGACCGCAAGGCGGCGGCAGTGGTCATCGAGCAGGTGCTCGAACCGCTGCGGCGAAACCCCGCGCTGGCGCTGCCGGCGGTGGTGGCGTTGGGGCGCGCCTGGCTGAACGCTGGCGAGGCCGACCGCGCATTGGTGCTGGCCGTCACCGCGGCCGGCGCCGACACCGCCGCCCCCGGCCCGGCGCTGTTGGCGCTCGAGCTGATGGCAACCCGGCCGGATGCCGAAAAGTTGGTGCAGGCTCACCTTGCGTTGCCTGCAGCCGATACCTCGGTGCGGCTGGCCTATGTGTCGGTGCTGACGCAGGCGCAGCGGCTGGTCGACGCCGCCGCGCAGTTGGACATCGTGACGCGGCAGAAGCCCGATCTGGCGCCGCCGTATCTGACGCTGGGCGCCGTGCAGATCGAGTTGCGCCACCCACGCGAGGCCGAGGCCGCGCTGCTGCGCTATGTGCAGCTTGCGCAGGACCAGGCGCAGGACCAGGCAAAAGCGGCCGCTGCACGGCGCCCGCAGCAGCCCGCCGACGCGGGCAAGGGCGTGGACGACGAAGAGGATGGCGATTCGCCGACGCCCGAGCGCGGGCTGGTGCGCGCCTGGCTGATGCTGGCGCAGGTGGCCGAGCAGCGCCGCGACTTTGCTGCGGCCGAATCCTGGCTGGCGCGCATCGGTGATGCACAGCGCACACTGGACGTGCAGCAGCGCCGCGCCACGCTGCTGGCGCGCCAGGGCAGGGTCGACGAGGCGCGCGCCACGGTACGCGCGGTGCCCGAGCGCGAGCCCGGAGACGCCCGCGCCAAGCTGGTGGCCGAAGCGCAGGTGCTGCGCGAGGTACGCCGCTGGAGCGAGTCTTTCGCGGTGCTGGCCGACGCCAACCAGCGTTTCCCCGACGACACCGACCTGCTCTACGAGCAGGCGATGATGGCCGAGAAGCTTGACCGCATGCCCGAGATGGAGCGGCTGCTTCGCCGCGTGCTCGAACTGCGGCCCGACAACGCGCACGCGTACAACGCGCTGGGCTATTCGCTGGCCGATCGCGGCGAGCGTCTCGACGAGGCACACAAGCTGATCACGCGTGCGCTCGAGCTGATGCCCGGCGACCCCTTCATCACCGACAGCCTGGCGTGGGTCGAGTTTCGCCTGGGCAACCGCACCGAAGCCCTGCGGCTACTGCGCGGCGCCTATGCGATGCGGCCCGACACCGAGATCGGCGCCCACCTGGGCGAAGTGCTGTGGACGCTTGATCAGCGCGACGAGGCACGCCGCGTCTGGCGCGAATCGCTGGCGCGCGACGCAGAGAACGAGGTGCTGCGCGAGACGCTGAAGCGGCTGCGCGTCTCACCGTGATCCGCGCAGGCACCACCGCCTGCGCGGTGGTGGTCGCCCTGGCGGCGCTGGGGCTGGGCGGCTGTGCGACACCGCCGTCATTGTCATCGGCGGCCGATGACGGCGGCCCGCTCGGCGGCCCGCTCGGCGGCAGGCTGGCGCTGCGTGTGGCGGCCCACGAAGGTCGCGCGGCGCAGTCGATCAGCGCCTCGTTCGAGCTGCGCGGCAGCGCCGAGGCGGGCGAACTGCGCCTGGCCTCGCCGCTGGGCACGCTGATGGCCAGCGCGCGCTGGTCAACCGCCGGCGCCTGGCTCGACACCGCCGATGGCGAGCGCCGATTCAACGACGTGCAGGCGCTGTCGCTGGCTGCCCTGGGCGAGGCCCTGCCGCTACAAGCCCTGGCCGACTGGCTGCGCGGCCGACCGTGGCCCGGCGCGCCCAGCCGCATTCATGACGGCGGTTTCGAGCAACTGGGCTGGCGCGTCAGCGCCGGCGCCGTCGCCACCCCCGCGACCGGCCGGGTCGACGCCGTGCGCGAGGCGCCGCCGCCGGTGGTCACGCTGCGCGCCGTGCTGGACGGGCCGCGCTGATGGCCCTGTCGGCCTTGTGGGACGTGCCGGCGCCGGCAAAGCTGAACCTGTTCCTGCACGTCACCGGCCGGCGTGACGACGGCTACCATCTGCTGCAGTCGCTGTTCGTGCTGATCGACTGGTGCGACGTGCTGCACTTCGAGCGCCGCAACGATGCCGGCCTGGCGCGGCACGACCTCGGCGCCGTCCTGCCGCCCGACGATCTATGCCTGCGCGCCGCCCGGCTGTTGCAAGCCGAGAGCGGCAGCGCGCTGGGCGCCGACATCACGATCGACAAAAATCTCCCCTGGGGCGCCGGTCTGGGCGGCGGCAGCTCTGACGCGGCAAGCACCCTGCTGGCGCTGAACCGGCTTTGGGGGCTGCACTGGCCGCGCGGGCGGCTGGCGGCGCTGGCGCTGCGGCTGGGCGCCGACGTGCCGTTCTTCGTCGGCGGCCACAACGCCTGGGTTGAAGGCGTGGGCGAGCAGCTGACGCCGATGCCTGCCTTGCCACGCGGCTGGTTTGCCGTCGTCAAGCCGCCACAGGGGATTGCCACCCAGGCCATCTTCGGCCACCCGGCCCTGCCCCGCAAAACGCCCGCTGCTACAATCTTGGGCTCTTTGGAGGACGCTGGCGACGGCATCGGGGTGCTGGAATGGGCGCAACAAGTGGGTCGAAATGACCTGCAGACGGTGGCTCAGGCTCTGATCCCGGAGGTGGCGCAAGCCGCCGGCTGGCTCGAGGCCCGATTCGGCAACAGCCGCATGACGGGCTCGGGCAGCGCGGTGTTTGCCAAAGCAGGCATGGACGACCAACCCAGTGCGACCTTGTCGGCGGCCGAACTGCCGCCGGGCTGGGTCGGCAGGATGTGCCGCAGTCTGGCCCGCCACCCGCTGGTCGGTTGGGCAGACTGAACAAGTTTTTCAAGGCCGTTGCGCGAGCGGCGGCCTGTGTAGGGGAGTCGCCAAGTTGGTCAAGGCATCGGATTTTGATTCCGACATGCGAGGGTTCGAGTCCTTCCTCCCCTGCCACGATTCGTGATCGAGCCCCACATCGGGGCCGCGGCGGATGCCGCGCCGACGGAGAGTCCCGCCGTGCTGTTCAATACCGTGCTGTTCACGGGCAATGCCAATCCGGTGCTGGCGCACGAGATCGCATCCAACCTGGGTGTCGAACTCGGCCATGCGATGGTCGGCCGTTTCTCAGACGGCGAGGTGACAGTCGAGATCCGCCAGAACGTGCGCGCACGCGACATCTTCGTCGTCCAGCCCACCTGCACTCCGACCAGCGACAACCTGATCGAACTGTGCATGATGGTCGATGCGCTCAAGCGCGCCAGTGCACGCCGCATCACCGCCGTCATCCCTTACTTCGGCTACGCCCGGCAAGACCGCCGCCCACGCAGCACGCGCGTGCCGATCAGCGCCAAGGTGGTCGCCAACATGCTCGAGACCGTCGGCGTCGAGCGGCTGCTGACGATGGACCTGCACGCCGACCAGATTCAGGGCTTCTTCGACATCCCGGTCGACAACATCTACGCCAGCCCGGTGCTGCTGTCCGACCTCAAGGGCAAGAGCTACCGCGACCTGGTGGTCATCTCGCCCGACGTCGGCGGCGTGGTGCGTGCGCGCGCGCTGGCCAAGCAGCTGGATTGCGACCTGGCGATCATCGACAAGCGCCGGCCGTCGGCCAACGTGTCGGAGGTGATGCACGTGATCGGCGAGATCGAGGGCCGCAACTGCGTGATCATGGACGACATGATCGACACCGCCGGCACGCTGGTGAAGGCGGCCGAGGTGCTCAAGGAGCGCGGCGCGCGCAGCGTCTACGCCTATTGCACACACCCGGTGTTCTCGGGGCCTGCGATCGAGCGCATTGCGGCCTCGCAGATCGACGAGGTGGTGATCACCAACACCATCCCGCTGGGCGCAGCGGCGCTGGGTTGTCCGAAGATCCGCCAGTTGAGCGTGGCCTTCCTGTTTGCCGAAACGATCCGCCGCATCACCGATGGCGAATCGGTGACTTCGCTGTTTGCCGACCAGAACAACAACTTCTGAAGAACGAAGAAGGCTGCCGCCGGCAGCCGTTTACTGTCCGGGCCTTCGGGCCCGTTTCAATCGGGTCCTGGTCGCGGGGCCCGCAACTTGGAGTCAACATGAAATTCACCGCTTATGAGCGTTCGCTGCAGGGGACCGGAGCGAGCCGCCGCCTGCGCCACGCGAGCAAGGTGCCCGGCATCGTCTACGGTGGCGGCACCCCCAGCATGATCGAGCTCGATCACAACGCGCTCTTCTTCGCGCTGAAGAAGGAATCCTTCCACTCCTCGATCCTCGAGATGGATCTGGTCGGCAGCGTGCAGAAGGTGCTGCTACGCGACTTCCAGATGCACGCCTACAAGCCGATCGTGCTGCACGTGGACTTCCAGCGGGTGGACGAGGCGACACGGCTGCGCAAGCGGGTGCCGCTGCACTTCGAGGGCGAAGACAGCTCGCCGGCGGTGAAGACCGACAAGTGCCTTGTCGCGCATGTGGCGACCGATCTCGAGATCGAGTGCCTGGCGTCCGAGTTGCCCGAGTTCGTGACCATCGACCTGTCGAACATGATCAAGGGTCAGTCGTTGCATGCCAGCGACCTGAAGTTGCCCGAGGGCATCAAGTTCGTCAAGCGCGGCACGCTCAACCCGGTGATCGTGTCGGCCACCGTGCCCAAGGCCGAGGAAGAGGAAGCGCCGGCCGCGGCGCCGATCGTGGCTCCGGCCGCGAAGACCAAGGCAAAGAAGGACGAGAAAGCGAACAGGAAGTAAGCCATACCCGCGGACGGGGGAGCCTCTCCCCCATCGTGGCGAGCCCCGCTTCGGCGGGGCTTTTTCTTGCCCGGTCGCCACCTATGATCGTTTCCATGATTCGTCTGATCGTTGGTCTGGGCAACCCGGGCGCCGAGTACGAGGCCACGCGCCACAACGCCGGCTTCTGGTGGGTGGACTCGCTGGCCGATCGGCTGGGCGCGCGGCTGGTGCACGAGCGCGCTTATCAGGCGCGGCTGGCGCGCGTGAACCTGGCCGACGGGCCGCGTTGGCTGCTCGAGCCGCTGACCTACATGAACCGCTCGGGCGTCTCTGTGGCGGCGCTCGCGCGCTTCTTCAAGATCGCGGCTGACGAGATGCTGGTGGTGCACGACGAACTGGATGTGCTGCCCGGGCAGGCCAGGTTGAAGTTCGGCGGCAGCGCTGCCGGGCACAACGGGCTGAAGGACATCCACGGCATGCTGGGCACGCAGGACTTCTGGCGCCTGCGGCTCGGCATCGGCCACCCGGGCGTCAAGGCCGAGGTGGCGAACTACGTGCTGAAGAAACCCAGCGGCGCCGAGCGCGAGGCCATCGACGCCGCGATCACCAAGTCGCTCGACACCGCCGATCTGCTGCTGGCCGGCCAGATGGACCAGGCGCTGGCCCGCATCCATGCCCAGCCGCCGCGGCCCAGGCCGCCGCGTGTGGCCCCGGGCACACCCGCCGCCCCCAACCCCGAGAAGGACCCGATATGAAGATCAGCACCACGCTTGCGCTGCTGCCACTGCTCGGCCTGGTACTCGCCACCAGCGCGCAGACTTCCGCACAGACCACGGTCTGGCGCTGCGGCGCCCAGGGCAACGTCTACAGCGACAGCCCCTGCGCCGAGGGGCGGGCGGTCTCGCTGATGCCTTCAGGCGCCGTGGGCTCGCCGCCCGGAGAAGCGGCCCGGCGCGAGGCGCGCGCGCTGGCCCTGCTGCAAGCCGAGCGGCGCGAGCGCATGGCCCTGGCCGCCCCGGCGGGCGGGATCAAGCCAGAGGCAGCGGCCGCAGCGAAAGCCCGTCGGCCGATCCAGGCCCGGCAGGCGCCGTCAGCCGATGAAACTTGGCGAGCAGTTGCACCGGCGTCTCGACAAAAGAAGGGTTGACCGGGATGCAGGCCACCGGGCAGAGCTGCACGCACTGCGGCTCGTCGAAGTGGCCCACACATTCGGTGCACTTGCCGGGGTCGATCTGGTAGATCAGCTCGCCCATCGAGATCGCCTGGTTCGGGCACTCGGGCTCGCAGACATCGCAATTGATGCACTCGTCGGTGATCCACAGCGCCATCGATTGCCCCGCTAGCCGCCCGGCTCGGAGACACGCTCCTTGAGCCGCTTGAGCACCGAGGGCGCAACGAACTTGGAGACATCGCCGCCCAGGCTGGCGATCTCGCGCACGAAGGTGCCGCTGACAAACTGGAACTGATCCGACGGCGTCATGAACACCGTCTCGACGTCGGGCATCAGTTGGCGGTTCATGCCGGCCATCTGGAACTCGTACTCGAAGTCGGTCACCGCGCGCAAGCCGCGCACCACCACCTTGGCGCCCTTGCCGACGACGAAGTCGCGCAGCAGGCCGCGAAAGGCCGTCACCTCGACGTTGCGGTAGGGCTCGGCGATTTCGCGGGCGATCTCCAGCCGCTCGGCGATGGTGAACATGGTGCGCTTGTGGTGCCCGGCGGCGACCGCCAGCACCAGGTGATCGAACAGCGTCGAGGCGCGGCGCATCAGATCTTCGTGACCCAGCGTCATCGGATCGAAGGTGCCGGGATAGACGGCGGTCAGCCTGGTCTGGGTAGTCACGGCTCGCTCCTTGTCGCGCCGGTCAGCGCCGACGGCGCGGAGTTTAGCCGCAGCAGGTGGGCGTAAACCGCGCCGGCGCGCAGGTGGCGGTGCACCGTGGTGCCCGCCGGCGCGTCGTCCAGCGCAGCGTCCGACTCGAGGTAGACAAAGCCCCCGGGCACCAAAAGCGGCAGCGCCGCAGTCAGGGCGGCAGCACCGATCCGGGCCTCCCACGGCGGGTCCAGCAGCACCAGTTCGAAGCGCGCAGGCGCGGCGCGGCGCATCCAGGCCAGCGCATCGGCGCGCTCGATGCGCACCGCCTGCGCGGCCAGCCGCTGCTGCACCGCGTGCAGGCCGGGCAGCAGCGTGCTGTCGAACTCCAGCAGCACCACTTCGGCGGCGCCGCGCGACGCCGCTTCGAAACCCAGCGCGCCGCTGCCCGCGAAGGCGTCCAGCACACGCCAGCCGTCGAGGTCCTGCCCCAGCCAGTTGAAGAGCGTCTCGCGCACGCGGTCGGGCGTGGGGCGCAGGCCGGGGCGGTCGGCCACCGGCAGCTTGGTGCGCTTCCACGCGCCGCCGATCAGCCGCACCTCACGCGGCGGCCCGCTGCGGCCAGTAGGAGCTGTGACCATTTGCGTCTACAGCCGAACCGGGATGCCGTCACGCGCCAGCAGCGCCTTGGCCTGCCCGACGGTGAACTCGCCGTAGTGGAAGATGCTGGCCGCCAGCACCGCGTCGGCGCCTCCGATGCGGATGCCTTCGGACAGGTGCTCGAGCGCGCCGACGCCACCCGAGGCGATCACCGGCACCGACACCGCATCGGCCACCGCACGCGTCAGGGGCAGATCGAAGCCGATCCGGGTGCCGTCACGGTCCATGCTGGTGAGCAGGATCTCGCCGGCGCCGGCCTCGACCATCTGCTGCGCCCAGGCCACCGCGTCGAGGCCTGTGTTGCGCCGCCCGCCGTGGGTGTAGACCTCCCAGCCGACGGCATGGTCAGGCCCGTCGGCGGCCGCGCCAACTCGAGCAACGGCGCGGCGCTTGGCGTCGATGGCCACCACGATGCACTGCGCGCCGTACTTCTGCGAGGCGTCGCGGATGACCTGCGGGTTGGCCACCGCGGCGGAGTTGAAGCTCACCTTGTCGGCGCCGGCGTTGAGCAGCCGGCGCACGTCTTCGACCGTGCGCACGCCCCCGCCCACCGTCAGCGGAATGAACACCTGCGAGGCCACCGCCTCGATCATGTGCAGGATCAGATCGCGGCCGTCGCTGGTGGCGGTGATGTCGAGGAAGGTCAGCTCATCGGCGCCCTGTTCGTTGTAGCGCGCGGCGATTTCGACCGGATCGCCGGCGTCGCGCAGTTCGACGAAGTTGACGCCCTTGACGACACGGCCGCCGGTAACGTCCAGGCACGGGATGATGCGTTTGGCCAGCATGGCACCGATCATAGGCGGCGCCCCTCAACGCCCCGGCGGGCGATTACCATTCCGGCCAAATCCACTGCCCGGTACACGCCATGCCACTGCGCCCTGTGCTCTCGATCCGTTGGTTCTTCCCCCTGGCCGCTGCGGCGGCCCTGCTGGCCGGCTGCGGCGGCGGCGGCGGCTCGGCCGGCGTCACCCAGCCCACCGTCAGCAACGTGGGCACGCAGACGCCGCGCTACGCCGCGCCGATGTTGATCACCATCAACGGCAGCCTGCTGGACGGCGGCATCGCGGTGTCCGCCACCGGCTGCAGCGCAACGACGCGCAGCACCACCGCGCCCAACGTCAGCGGCCCGACGACGGCCTTCTACCTCTGTACGCCGACGGCGCTGGGCGCACAGACCGTCACCGTCACGCGCACCGGCGACAACACCACCCTCGGCACGCAGGCTTTCACCGTGCCGACGCCGCAGGTGTCGATGAACATCGGCAACGGCGCGGCCGTCTCGGGCATCCTGGTGATCTCGCTGCGGCCCGATCTGGCGCCGATCACGGTCAACAACTTCCTCGCCTACGTCAACTCGGGCTTCTTCAACGGCACCACCTTCCACCGCGTCGCGCCGGGCTTCGTGATCCAGGGTGGCGGCTTCACCACCGACGGCACGCTCAAGCCGACCAACCCGGCCATCGTGCTGGAAGACGACAAGGGCCTGCTCAACATGCAGTGGTCGGTGGCGATGGCGCGCACCAACGCGGCCGATTCGGCGACCTCGCAGTTCTTCATCAACCTCGTCGACAACGCTTTCCTCAACCGCAGCGCCACGGCACGCGGCTACGCGGTATTCGGCAGCGTCGCCACCAACACCGCGCTGGTCACAGCCATCGTCGGTGCGCCCTGCACGCCGACCGGCCCGAGCGAGTGCAACCCGCAGCCGCGCATGGTGATCAACAGCGCGACACAGACGCAGTAAGCGGGCCGCCCGCCTGCGGCCGATCAGGCCGCGCCGAGTTCGTCGGCGCGCGCCTGGGCTGCAGTGAAGTCGAGCGCGCCGGTGTAGATGCTGCGCCCGCAGATCACGCCGTCGACGCCTTCGTGTTCGACGGCGCATAGTTGTTCGATGTCGGCCATGCCGGCCAGCCCGCCGGAGGCGATCACCGGGATGCTCAGCGCCTGCGCCAGCTTGACGGTGGCCTCGATGTTGATGCCGGTGAGCATGCCGTCACGGCCGATGTCGGTGTAGATCACGGCCTCGACGCCGTAATCCTCGAACTTCTTCGCCAGGTCGATCACCTCGTGGCCGGTGAGCTTGCTCCAACCGTCGGTCGCCACCTTGCCGTCCCTGGCGTCCAGGCCGACGATGATGTGGCCGCCGAAAGCGCTGCAGGCGTCCTTCAGGAAGCCCGGGCTCTTCACCGCGGCGGTGCCGATGATCACGTAGGACAGGCCGTCGTCGAGAAAGCGCTCGATGGTGTCGAGATCGCGGATGCCGCCGCCGAGTTGCACCGGGATGCGGTCACCCACCACGCGCAGGATCGACTTCACCGCGGCTTCATTGACCGGGCGGCCGGCGAAGGCGCCGTTGAGATCCACCAGGTGCAGCCGGCGCGCACCGGCATCGAGCCAGCGGCGGGCCATCGCGGCGGGGTCTTCGCCGAAGGTGGTGGCGACGCTCATGTCACCCTGCTGCAGACGCACGCACTTGCCGTCCTTGAGGTCGATCGCCGGAATCAGCAGCATGGCCAGGGCAGGTGCGTGGGGCTCAGGGCTTCCAGTTCAGGAAGTTGCGGTACATCGTGAGGCCGTGGGCGGCGCTCTTCTCGGGGTGGAACTGAGTGGCAAAAATGTTATCCCGCGCCAGCGCGCAGGTAAAGCGGCCACCGTAGTCGCACAGCCCGGCGCTGTCGCGCGGGTCGGACGGTTCGGTATAGAAGCTGTGCACGAAGTAGAAGTGCGTGCCGTCGGGCACGCCCTGCCACAGCGCATGCGGGCGCGGCGCGGCCACTTGCTCGACCTGGTTCCAGCCCATCTGCGGCACCTTGAAGCGGCTGCCGTCGGGCTGCAGCCGGCCTTCGAGCCTGAAGCGGCGCACCCGCCCGGGCAGCAGCCCCAGGCCCGGCGTGTCCTGCTCCTCGCTGTGTTCGAGCAGCATCTGCATGCCCACGCAGATGCCGAACAGCGGCTTGTTCGCCGCCGCCTCCAGCACCGCGGGCAGCAGCCCGCTGTCACGCAGCTCGCGCATGCAGTCGCGCATCGCACCCTGGCCCGGCAGCACCACGCGCTCAGCGGCCAGCACCTCGTCGGGGCGCGAGGTCACGATCACCCGCTGCCCGCTTTCGCCCGCCACATTCAGCACCGCCTGCGACACCGAGCGCAGGTTACCCATGCCGTAGTCGACGACGGCGACGGTGGCCACGGCTACAGCGTGCCCTTGGTCGAGGGGATCATGCCGGCGGCGCGGGCATCGGGCGCCAGCGCCATGCGCAGCGCGCGGGCGAAGGCCTTGAAGACGGTCTCGCACTGGTGATGCGCGTTCTCGCCCTTCAGGTTGTCGATGTGCAGCGTGACCAGCGCGTGGTTGGCAAAACCCTGGAAGAACTCGAAGGCCAGCTGGGTGTCGAAGCCGCCGATCATGCCGGCCTTGAAGGGCACGTCCATGTGCAGCCCGGGGCGGCCGGAGAAGTCGACCACCACACGCGACAGCGCCTCGTCCAGCGGCACGTAGGCGTGACCGTAGCGGGTGATGCCGCGCTTGTCGCCCACCGCTTGAGCCAGCGCCATGCCGAGCGTGATGCCGACGTCTTCCACCGTGTGGTGGCCGTCGATGTGCAGGTCGCCCACCGCCTCGATTTCGAGGTCGATCAGCCCGTGGCGGGCGATCTGGTCGAGCATGTGGTCGAAGAAGCCGATGCCGGTGGCGAGTTTCGCGGCGCCGCTGCCGTCGAGATCGAGCGCGACGCGGATCTGCGTCTCCTTGGTGTCGCGGCGGACCTCGGCGCGGCGCGGGCTGGCAGTGTTCACTGGCTGGCTCACAGGCTGGATCTCAGGGCGTCGATCATCAACAGATTCTCCTCGGCGCTGCCGACGGTCAGCCGCAGGCAGTGGGCCAGCAGCGGGTGCAGCGGCGCGATGTGCTTGACCAGCACGCCGCGCGCCTTCATGCCCTCGAACGCGCGGCCGGCGTCGGGCACGCGCACGAGGATCATGTTGGCCTCGCTCGGGAACGGCTGCACGCCGGGCAGCTCGCGCAGCTGCGTCTGCAGCCACTCGCGCTGCCCACGCAGCAGTGCCGCCTGGCGCGCGTACTCGTCGGCATGGTCAAGCGCGAACATCGTCGCCTCGGCGTTGAGCGCGCTGACGTTGTAGGGCGGGCGCACTTTCTCGATCTCGTCGATCAGCGCAGCGTGCCCGCACAGGTAGCCCAGCCGCACACCGGCCAGGCCGAACTTGCTGAGTGTGCGCATCACCAGCACATGCTCGTGCGCCGCCATGGGCGCCAGCCAGCTGCGGCTGGCGAAGGGCTGGTAGGCCTCGTCGAAGACCACCAGGCCCTGCTGCGCACCCACCGCAGCGACGATGCGGTCGATCGTGGCGTCGTCGAACAGGTTGGCCGTCGGGTTGTTCGGGTAGGCGATGTAGGTCAGCGCCGGTCGGTGACGCTCGATCGCGTCGAGCATCGCCGGGCCGTCGAGCTCGAATCCGGCGCTCAGCGGCACGCCGACGAAGCGCAGGCCGCGCAGCCGCGCCGACATCTCGTACATCACGAAGCCGGGCAACGGCGCCAGCACCACCGCACCGGGCACGTCGCAGGCCACCGAGAGCATGTCGATCAACTCGTCCGAGCCGTTGCCCAGCATCAACTTGCAGCCCGCGGGCAGCTGGGCAAAGGCCGACAGCGCCGCCACCACATCGGCCGCGCACTGCGTCGGGTAGCGATTCAAGGCCACCTGCGACAGCCGCTCGCCCAGTTCACGCTGCAGGGCCGGCGGCAGCCGGTAGGGGTTCTCCATGGCGTCGAGCTTGACCAGCCCCTGACTGGGCTGGATCGCATAGGCGTGCATGCTCTTCACGTCCTGACGGATCGTGTGCGCGATGCGCTCGGCGAGGCGCGCACTCATTGCGCTTCCTCGGGCCTGGACTGAGGGCCGGCGGGGGCCAGTTCGAACCTCATCACGCGCTCGCCATCGTCCACTTCGCCGGTATAGCGAAAGCCAAGCTGTTCGTAGAACGGCCCGGCGTTGCCGTCCATCGGCCAATGCGAGAGGCCGACGTGGTCGTAGCCGCCTTGCCGCGCCCGCTCGGTGATCCAGCCGATGGCCGCGCGCCCGATACCGCGCCGCTGGTGGCGCGCGTCGACCATCAGCCGCCAGACATAGAGCTGGTTGCCCGGCTCTTCGTCGTCCAAACGCTCGTCGTACAGCAGCACCAGGCCGACCGGGGTGTCACCGTCGTACAGCGCGTGGGCGCTGCCCGCGGGCTCGTAGTGCACCTGGGCCAGCGACCAGGGGTTGGAGGCGACGAATTCGCGCTGGCCAGAGGCCACTTCGAGCTTGCCCACCGCCAGCAGGTTGTCGCTGGTGACCTCGCGCACGTTGAACTGCAGCGCCGCCGGCAACGCGGCCAGCGCCGGGTCGATCCGCATCTCGGCCGCGCGGGCGTGAGCCTGCAGGCCCTCGCCGTGCGCCAGCTCGGCGGCGATCGGGCCGAGCACCTGGGCGCCTGCGGCGCTGACCTCGATCAGGCTGCTGCGCTTGACGAAGTCGTAGACGCCCAGCGGCGAGGAGAAGCGCGCCGTGCCGGCCGTGGGCAGCACGTGGTTCGGCCCGGCGCAGTAGTCGCCCAGGCTCTCGCTGCTGTAGGCGCCGAGGAAGATCGCGCCGGCGTGGCGCAGCAGTGGCTCCCAGCGCGCCGGCTCGGCGGCGCAGACTTCCAGATGCTCTGGCGCGATGCGGTTGCTGATCTCGCAGGCCTCTTCCATCGAGCGCGTGTGGATCAGCGCGCCGCGGCCTTCGAGCGACGCGCGGATCACGTCCTGCCGCGGCATCTGCGGCAGCAGGCGCTCGATTGCTGCCTGCACCTGATCGAGGTAGCCGGCATCGGGGCTGAGCAGGATGCTCTGCGCCAGCTCGTCGTGCTCGGCCTGACTGAAGAGGTCCATCGCCACCCAGTCGGCCGGCGTGCTGCCGTCGGCCAGCACCAGGATCTCGCTCGGGCCGGCGATCATGTCGATGCCCACCTGCCCGAAGACCCGGCGCTTGGCCGCCGCCACGTAGACGTTGCCGGGGCCGGTGATCTTGTCCACCCGCGGCACGCTGGCCGTGCCCCAGGCCAGCGCCGCCACCGCCTGCGCGCCGCCGATGGTGAAGACACGCTGTACGCCGCACAGCGCGGCCGCGGCCAGCACCAGCCCGTTGCGCGCACCCTCGGGTGTGGGCACCACCATGATGATCTCGCCGACCCCGGCCACCTGCGCCGGGATCGCGTTCATGAGCACGCTGGATGGGTACGCGGCCTTGCCGCCCGGCACGTAGATGCCCACGCGGTCCAGCGGCGTCACCTTCTGGCCGAGCAGGTTGCCGTCGGGGTCACGCCAGCGCCAGCTGCGGCTGCTGGCGTCGAGCTGCCGCTGGTGGTAGCGGCGCACGCGCTCGGCCGCGGCCTCGAGCGCAGCGCGCTGCGGCGCGGGCAGCACCTGCAGCGCGGCCTGCAGCTCCGCCGGCCCGATCTGCAGCGCCTGCATGTCGGGCACGTCCAGCCGGTCGAAGCGGCGCGTGTACTCCAGCACCGCGGTGTCGCCGCGCTCGCGCACGTCGGCAATGATCTCGGCCACGCGCGCGTCGACGGCCGTATCGGCCTCGGTGGCAGCCTGCTGCAGGCGGGCAAAGGCACGCTCGAAGTCGGGCGCATCGGTGCGCAGGCGGCGCAGATTCAGGCTCATGGGGTGGGCTCCTGTACGGCTGCGGCGAGCGCGTCGATCAGCCGCCGGATCGGCTCGCGCTGCAGTTTGAGCGCCGCCTGGTTGACCACCAGCCGCGCAGAGATGTCCATGATCTGCTCGACCTCGCGCAACTGGTTTGCGCGCAGCGTGCTGCCGGTGGAGACCAGGTCGACGATGGCGTCGGCCAGCCCGGTCAGCGGCGCCAGTTCCATCGATCCGTAAAGCTTGATCAGGTCGACGTGCACGCCCTTGTCGGCAAAGTGCTGGCGCGCGATCTGCGTGTACTTGGTGGCCACGCGAATGCGCGAGCCCTGGCGCACGGCGCTGGCGTAATCGAAGCCCTCGCGCACGGCCACGCTCATGCGGCAGCGCGCAATGCGCAGGTCCAGCGGTTGGTACAGCCCCTGTTCGCCGTCTTCCAGCAGCGTGTCCTTGCCGGCCACGCCGAGGTCGGCGCCGCCGCAGCGCACGTAGGTGGGCACGTCAGAGGCGCGCACCAGCACCACGCGCAGATCGCTGCGCGTGGTGGCCAGGATCAGCTTGCGTGAGCGCTCGGGGTCCTCCAGCACCTCGATGCCGGCCGCGCGCAGCAGCGGCAGCGTGTCGTCGAAGATGCGGCCCTTGGACAAGGCGAGCGTGATCATCGTGCGCCGCCCCTCACGTTCGTTCACCTTCGATCACCTTCGTTCACTTGACACGCTCGATGTCGGCGCCCAGCGCGCGCAGCTTCTCTTCCATGCGCTCGTAGCCGCGGTCCAGGTGGTAGATGCGGTCGATGGTGGTCTGGCCGTCGGCCACCAGGCCGGCGATGACCAGGCTGGCCGAGGCGCGCAGGTCGGTTGCCATCACCTTGGCGCCCGACAGCCGCGGCACGCCCTGCACCACCGCGGTGTTGCCGGCGATGTCGATCGTGGCGCCCAGCCGCGTAAGCTCGTTGACGTGCATGAATCGGTTCTCGAAGATGGTCTCCGAGATGCGCGAGACGCCCTCGGCCACGCAGTTCACGGCCATGAACTGCGCCTGCATGTCGGTCGGGAAGGCCGGGTACTCGCTGGTGCGAAAGCTCACCGCGCGCGGCCGGCCGTCGGCGCGCACGCGGATCTGCGCCGGCCCGATGTCGATCGTCACCCCGGCTTCGCGCAGCTTGTCGATCACCGCGTCCAGCTGGGCGGCGCGGGTGCCGAAAAGCGTCACGTCGCCGCCGGCCGCCGCCACGGCGCACAGGAAGGTGCCGGTCTCGATTCGGTCGGGGATGATGCGGTGTGCTGCGGCCGGCGCGTGCAGCCGATCGACACCCTGCACGTGGATGCGGCGGCTGCCGTGGCCTTCGATGCGCGCGCCCATCGAGATCAGCAGCTCGGCCAGGTCGGCCACCTCGGGCTCTTGCGCGGCGTTCTCCAGCACCGTCTCGCCGCGCGCCAGCGTGGCCGCCATCAGCAGGTTCTCGGTGCCGGTCACGGTGACCATGTCGGTGGAGACGCGCGCCCCGTGCAGCCTGGAGGTGCGCGCGATGATGTTGCCGCCCTCCACCGCGATCTCGGCGCCCATCGCCTGCAGGCCTTTGATGTGCTGGTCCACCGGACGCGAGCCGATCGCGCAGCCACCGGGCAACGAGACCACCGCGACACCTTTTCGTGCCAGCAGCGGCCCGAGCACCAGGATGCTGGCGCGCATGGTCTTCACCAGTTCATACGGCGCGACCGGGTTGTTCAGCGGGCCGGCGTCGACCGTCACCAGACCGGGCTCGGTCTCGGACCAGACGGCCGTGACGCCCATCTGGCGCAGCAGCCGCAGCGTGGTGGCCACGTCCTGCAGGCGCGGCGCGTTGGCCAGAGCCACCGGCTGATCGCACAGCAGCGCCGCGCACAACTCGGGCAGCGCAGCGTTCTTGGCGCCGGAAATGGTGATCTCGCCATTCAGGCGATGGCCACCGCGGATCTGGAGTTTGTCCATGCTCTAACGCTCTTTGGTCGGCCCAGGGGGCCTTGGCGCGGCACGGCGGGTGCTGTCGGCGGCCGCACGCCCGGCGGCCCGCACAGCCACCCGCAGCGCACCGCAGGTGGGCTCAGGGGTGGTGGTGACCGGCGGCGGACTGCGCCGAGAACTCGGCCGGGGTCAGGGTCTTCATCGACAGCGCGTGAATTTGCTCACGCATTCTATCGCCGAGGGCTGCATAGACCTGCTGGTGGCGCGCCACGCGCGAGCGCCCTTCGAAGTCCACCGAGACGATGGTGGCGAAGAAGTGGCGGCCGTCGCCTTCCACCTGCAGGTGCTGGCACGGCAGCCCGTTCTGGATGTATTGCTGCACTTCGGCAGGTGTCGGCTCGTTCATGGCTGACGGATTATGGGTCAGCCGCGCAGCTTCCAGCCGATCGCCAGCAGGCGCAGCGCCACCGCCGAGACGATGACGAAGCTCACCCCCACCACCGCCAGGCTGATCCACGGCGAGACGTCGCTGACGCCGAAGAAGCCCCGGCGAAAGCCGTCGATCATGTAGAAGAAGGGGTTCAGGTGGCTCACCGTCTGCCACACGCCGGGCAGCGAGTGCACGCTGTAGAACACGCCCGAGAGGAAGGTCATGGGCATGATGATGAAGTTCTGGAAGGCCGCGAGCTGATCGAACTTCTCGGCCCACAACCCGGCGATCAGCCCCATCGAGCCCAGCATGCCCGCGCCCAGCGCGGCAAAGATCAGGATCCACCACGGCTCGGCGAAGTGCGGCGGTGCCAGCCATGCGGTGACGAGAAACACCCCGGTCCCGACCACCAGCCCGCGCACCAAAGAGGCGCCGACATAGGCGGCGAACCAGGCCCGGTGCGACAGCGGCGTGACCAGCAGGAACACCAGGTTGCCCGTGATCTTGCTCTGGATCAGCGAACTGCTGCTATTGGCAAAGGCGTTCTGCAGCACGCTCATCATCACCAGGCCCGGCACCAGGAAGCTGGTGTAGCCGACGCCGGGGTAGACCTGCACATGGTCTTCCAGCACGTGGCCGAAGATCAGCAGATACAGCACCGCCGTCAGCACCGGCGCGGCGACGGTCTGGAAGCCCACCTTCCAGAAGCGCAGCACCTCCTTGTAGAACAGCGTGCGCCAGCCGGTCACGCGGCAGCCTGCATGATCTCGAGGAACACGTCCTCCAGGTCGGCGCGGCCGATCTCGAGTTCCTCGATACGCACACCAGCGCCGCGCAGGCGGCCCAGCAGCGCCTCGACCTCGGCCGCGTCGCGCGCGGTCAGCTGCACGCTGCGCCCGGTGATGCGCGCCTGCGCAGCCATCGCCGGCGGCAGCGGGTCATCGGTCTTGAAGCGCAGCATCGTGCTGGCGGTGCCGGCCAGCAGATTGGCCGTACGGTCCAGCGCCACCACACGGCCGGCCTTGAGCATCGCGATGCGGCTGCACAGCGCCTCGGCCTCTTCCAGGTAGTGGGTGGTCAGCAGCACGGTGTGGCCGTCGCGGTTCAGGCGGCTGACGAACTGCCACAGCGTCTGCCGAAGCTCCACGTCCACCCCGGCCGTGGGCTCGTCGAGCACGATCACCGGCGGCCGGTGCACCAGCGCCTGGGCGACCAGCACCCGCCGCTTCATGCCGCCGGAGAGCTGGCGCATGTTGGCGCCGGCCTGGTCCTCGAGGCCGAGCGAGGCCAGCAGCTCGTCGATCCAGGCGCCGTTGTTTTTCACGCCGAAGTAGCCGCTCTGGATCACCAGCGTCTCGCGCACGCTGAAGAAGGGGTCGAACACCAGCTCTTGCGGCACGATGCCCAGCGCGCGGCGCGCCGCCGCGTAGTCGGCCAGCACGTCGTGGCCCATCACCGTGACGCGGCCCTCGGTGGCCAGGGTGAGCCCGGCCAGGATCGAGATCAGCGTGGTCTTGCCGGCGCCGTTGGGGCCGAGCAGGCCGAAGAACTCGCCCTGCGCGATATCGAAGCTGACGCCGTCCAGCGCGCGCAGCGTGCCGCGTGCACCGCTGTAAGTCTTGGCGACACGCTCGAAGCGCACAGCGGGTGGGGTCGGCGACGGGGTCTGGAACATAGGGGCCGGGATTGTAGGCAGGCGCATCCGCGCAGGCCGGTGCCAGAATGCGCTGGCTATGCCCGCCAAGAAGCCGCGCCGCACCGCCGAACGCATCCTTGAGGTCACGCTGGACCTCTTCAACCGCTTTGGCGAGCCCAACGTCAGCACCACGCTGATCTCGGCCGAGATGGGCATCAGCCCGGGCAACCTGTACTACCACTACCCGGCCAAGGACGAACTGATCAACACGCTGTTCGACCGCTACGAGGGCGGCCTGAACGAGCTGCTGCAGGCCGCCGACAACGTCGGCAACGTCGAGGACGCGTGGCTCTTCTTCCACATGCTGTTCGAGCTGATCTGGACCTACCGCTTCCTGTACCGCGACCTGAACGACCTGCTGAGCAAGAACCGGCGCCTGGAGACGCACTTCCAGTTCGTGCTGCAGCGCAAGGCGCGTGCCGTGCGCGCGGTGATCGACGGCCTGGCGCGCACGCATACGGCCGAGCTCGACGCCCGCGCCGCCGAGCCGGCCGCCGCCGCGATGGTGGTGGTGCTGACCTACTGGCTGAGCTTCGAGTACGTGCGCGACCCGCGCCACGCGCTGGAAGCCGATCAGGCCGGCGCGGCGCTGGCACGCGGCGCCTATCACGTGCTGAGCCTGCTCATGCCTTATCTGGACAGCGCCTCGCAAGAGCACCTGCACGCGCTGGTGAGCCCGTACCGCAAAGAGTGATCGCAAAGAGCGATCACAAAACCTGACGCGCCCCGCCTCAAGGAGACAAGCCATGGCCAAGTGGACCGCCTTCCCGCACGCCAACGCCGACTACGTGTACGACGCTACAGCGCTGAAAAAACACTGGGCGCGGCTGCATGCCGGCGACGCCGAACCGCTGCCCAAGGCTGACGCGGTGCTCGCCGCGTGGGCTCTGTTCCATGCCGGTGAATTCCAGAAAGCCTTCGACGCCGGGCTGAAGGCGGGGGGTGCCGGCCTCACCGTCGCCAACAAGGCGCAGTGCATCTACGCCAACTACCTCGAGACCAGCGAGAAGACCAAGCTGGCGATGTTCATGGAAGCGGCCGAGCGGGCCGAGGCGCTGCAGGCCGCCGAACCGAAGAACCCCAACGCCTGGTACTGGCAGGCCTACGCGCTGGGCCGTTACGGCCAGGGCATCAGCGTCGTCAAGGCGCTGTCACAGGGGCTGGGCAGCAAGGTCAAGCATGCGCTGGAGACCACCATCAAGCTCGCGCCCAGGCATGCCGACGCGCACATCGCGCTGGGCAGCTTCCACGCCGAGGTCATCGACAAGGTCGGCAAGCTGATGGGCCGCACCCAGGGCGCAGACACCGCCACCGGGCTGAAGATGCACAAGGAGGCGATCAAGCTCAACCCGGACAGCGCAATCGCGATGATCGAGTGCGCCAACGGCCTCGTGATGCTCGAAGGCGACAAGAAGATGAAGGAAGCCGAGAAGCTCTACGCCGAGGCTGCGGCCTGCAGGCCGCTGGACGCGATGGAGCGGCTGGACGTGGAGATGGCCAAGGCCGAGTTGGAGGACTGAAGGCGCCGCGTACCAGCCGCTTCAGGCGTCCGGGCCGCCCCAGGGCAGCATCAGCGACACCAGCAGCAGCTTCTGGAACTCGGGCTCGAAGCGGTCGATGATCTGCTGCGGCTCGGGGCACAGGCGCTCGTCGGTGATGAGGCCGAACTGCACACCGCCGGCATAGCTGAGCACGCTGATGCCGACACCGATGTCGCCCGACTGCGGCACCCAGGCGATCGACTGGCTCACCGTCGCGCCGCAGAGCTTCAGCGGCGTGGTGGGCCCGGGCACATTGGTCATCACCGCGGTGGTCTTCTTGGCGAACAGGCCGGTGACCAAGTCCTGCACCGGCTTGATGAACAGCCCCGACATCGACAGGATCGCGAAGGCCAGCAGCGGTTGGTAGCTGCCCTTCAACTCGCTCATGCGCGCGCGCACGGCGTAGACGCGCTCGATCGGGTTGTCGATGCCGATCGGCAGCACCAGCGGCGCCAGGCCGAAACGGTTGCCCAGCTTCCAGGCCTGCTCCAGAGGGCGCAGGTTGACCGGCACCATGGCCCTGATCTGCTGGCCGGAGGGGTCATCGCCCTGGTCACGCAGGTACTGGCCGATAGCCCCGGCGACACACGACAGCAGCACGTCGTTGACCGAGCAGTTCAGCGCCTTGCCGACGGCCTTCACCGCGTCCAGCGGCAGCGGCTCGTTCCAGGCCACCACCTTGCGCCCGACGGGCTTGCCCTTGAGCCGGGTAGGCGAGTCGTCGGGCATCAGCGCCAGCGCCGCCGCGTCGCTGATCACCTGGTAGCCGGTCTTGGCCATCTCGATCGAACCCAGCAGCGGCTGCTGCGGGTGGGCCAGCATGTCCATCGACCGCGCCACCCCGCTGCCGTACATGCCGATGGCCTTGACGGTCAGGTCGGTCAGCGGCTTGATCACCGCATCGGCCAGCCAGTCGGGCTCATCGCCGTTCTCGGCGGCCTCACGGCGGCGGCGCTTGGGCGGATCGGTGCCTCCGTCCATGATCGACTGCGTGACGGCCATCAGCGCGATGCCGTCGGCAATGCAGTGGTGAATGCGGCACAGCAGCGCGCTGCCGCCTTCGTAGCGCTCGATGAGGTGGAACTGCCATAGCGGCCGCGACGGGTCCAGCGGCGTGGTGGCCAGTTCGCCGCACAGTTGCTGCAGCGCCGCCCGCTCGCTCTGGCCCTGGACGCGCGGCAGCTTCTGCAAGGCCACATGGTGGTTGATGTCGAAGTCCTCGTCGAACAGCCACGAGGCACCCATCGCGTCCACCAGAACCTTCTGGCGAAAGCGGTCGTACTTGAGCATCCGATCGCCGATGCGCTCGCGCACCGCCTCGATGGAGACCGCGGATGCCGTCAGCCAGACGCCGACGATCAGCATCAGGTTGACGTCGTTGTCCATCCGCAGCCATGCGGTGTCGACGCGGGACATGCGCTCGCCGGCGGGGCTGGTCATCGGGTTTCTCCTCGGGGCTCGGCGGGGCGGGATTGGGGGCGATGCTGAGTAACATGCCGCACGACAAGCGCGGATTCTCGCCCACCGCACCACTCACGGAGACCCCTCATGGCCAACATCAAAGCCGCCTTCGACCAGGCCGTCGCCGAAAGCAAGCAGCTGCCGGAGAAGCCCGACAACATGACGCTGCTGAAGATCTACGCGCTGTACAAGCAGGCCACCGAAGGCGATGTCGAGGGCAAGCGCCCGGGCTTCACCGACATGGTCGGCCGCGCCAAGTACGACGCCTGGGCCGCTGTCAAGGGCAAGTCGGCCGACGAGGCGATGACGGAGTACGTTGAACTGATCGAGAGCCTGAAGTAGCCGGGCCTACTTCTTTCGCGCCGCCTTCTTCGCTGACGCGGCACTCTTGGCCAGCAGCACGTCGAGGTTCTGCTCGATCTCCTGCTCGATGGTCTTGCTGAAAGCGCCCAGCAAGAAGCCGAGCTTGGCCTCCAGCTCGAAGTGCGAGGGTGCAACGATCAGCCGCCCGCTGACGCCCGTGCGCGTGAACTCCACCGTGTCGCTGGTCTCGCCTTCGATCACGGTGCAGGCCATGTCGAAGCGCTGCTCCACCTCTTCGGCCCACTGCCAGGCGATCTTGCGGGCCTTGGCCAGGCCCAGCTGGTGCGGTCGGTGGATCTTGATGTCGGTCAATTGGGCGTCTCCTCAGCGTGAAAGGTCGAGTTTGGCGTGCCGCTCGGCCTTCGGCAAGGCGGCCAGCGCGCGCACCTCGGCATGGAAGCGCGCGAAGTCGCGCCCGCTGCGTTCGAACAACCGCTCGAAGCCCGGCACCAGGTCGTCGTAGACCCCCTGCACCGCCACGGTCGCGTTGTTGGCGCGCGAGAACCAGCCGTCGTAGCCGGCAAAGCCAGCCCAGGCATCCTGCTTGAGTGCCTGGTGCGCCGCGCGCATCGCGGCCATCAGCGCGGCCTTGCGCTCGCGCTTGGCCGCCTCGTCCAGCGACGACGCGTACAGCGCGTGCAGCTCGGCGCGCGTGCGTGCGGTCAGCGCGCGGAACTCCTGCCGACGCTTGTCGAGTGCCGCGTACTCGGAGCGCTCGGCAGCACCCGCGTGCTGCTGCAGCCAGCGCTCGCCGCCCAGACGCTCGACCGCGGTGGCGTACGACTCGTTGAAGGCGGTGTCGTCGGCCACATAGACCACCTGGTGCGCCAGTTCGTGGAAGACGATGCGCGCCAGTTCACCCTCGGGCCAGCGGATGAAGGTGTTGAGCAGCGGGTCGCCGCCCAGCCACTCGGTCCAGCCCAGCGTGGAGTAGGCAGGCACGCCGTAGACGTCGACCTCCAGGCCCTCGGCCTTGAGCTGAGCGGCCAGCGCATCGGCGGCAGCGCGGTCGAAGAAGCCACGGTATCCCATGCAGCCCAGCAGCGGGACGCACCAGGTCTTGAGCTTCAGCGACAACTCGGGCGCAGCCACCACGTTCCAGACCACCGCGCTGCGCTGCAGGTCGGCAAAGCGCCGGTAGCTGCTGTTGTCGGGCAGCTTCAACTCGCTGACCGCGAAGTCGCGCAGGCGCTGGCTCAGCAGCAGCCGCTCGCGCAGCGGTGCCGGCGTGGCCGGGTCGGCCAGCCAATCGCTGACCGGTCGCGCGCGGCTGATCAGATCCAGATGCCCGCCCACCGACTGCGCGTAGTAGCCCGCAGTGCCGCAGCCGCCCAGCAGCGCCGCCGTGGCCACCAGCAACGCAGCGGCGGGGCGCCTCACGCCGCGGCCACCTCGACGAGACAGTCGTAGAAGGCCGGCGCGCGGCCGATGTCGGTCAGCCGCTGGTGCGTGAGTTCGTTGACGTTGGTGCCCTGCAGGCCCAGCTTGCGCCACCAGATGCCCAGGCCGTTGACCACGCCGGGCCGCGCGCGCGCGCTCACCTCGGCCTTGCAGACATAGCTGCCGCGGTCGTTGAAGACGCGCACCAGCGCGCCGCTGACCAGCTGGCGCGCGGCGGCGTCCTGCGGGTGGATCTCCAGCAGCGGCTCGCCCTCGATGGCGCGCAGGCTCATCACGTTGACGAAGGTGGAGTTGAGGAAGTGCCGCGCCGGCGGCGAGATCATCGCCAGCGGGTAGCGCGCGGCCAGCGCAGGCGTCGATTGCGCGCTCTCGTAGTTGGGCACGAAGTCGGGCACGCCCAGCCCGGGCGCATCGACGATGGCGCGGCCGTCCGCGGTCGGGAACCCACCTTCGGCGAATGGCGCATCGGCGATCGGCAGCTTGACCCAGCCGCGGGCCCGCAAGGCCTGGAAGTCCACCACCTCGGGCCTGTAGGCCGAACGCGCCAGCGCCTCGTCGCTGTCGGCGAAGCAGGCCTCGGTGTAGCCCATGCGTGCGGCCAGATCGCGAAAGATCTGCGCGTTCGAGCGCGATTCGCCCAGCGGGGCGATGGCCGGCTCGTTGATCAGCGCGTAGGTGTGGCCGTAGGCCATGTGCACGTCCCAGTGCTCGAGCTGCGTGGTCGCCGGCAGCACGATGTCGGCATGGTCGGCGGTGTCGGTCAGGAAGTGCTCCAGCACCACGGTGAACAGGTCCTCGCGCTCGAAGCCGGCCACCACCTGCCGGCTGTCCGGTGCCACCGCCACCGGGTTGCTGTTGTAGACCACAACCGCCTGCACCTGCGGGCCGAAGCCGGGCGATGCCTCGCGCTGTAGATCGTCGCCGATGGTGCTCATGTTGATCGTGCGCGGGTTGCGCCCGGCCAGCAGATCGGGCCGTTGCAGCGCGAAGTCGTCGCGCGCGTTCCTGAACCAGCCCGAGCTCGACAGCAGCAGGCCGCCCGCGCGGTGACGCCAGGCGCCCGTCAGGCAGGGCAGCAGCGCGATCAGCCGCACCGCGTTGCCGCCACCCTTCACGCGCTGCATGCCGTAGTTCAGCCGGATCGCCGCCGGCCGCGTGTGACCGTATTCGTGCGCCAGCTGCCGCACCTCATCGGCCGTGATGGCGCACACCGCCGCCACACGCTCGGGCGGCCACTGCAGCGCGCGCTCGCGCAGGGCGGGCCAGCCGTTGACGTGGCGGCCCAGGAAGTCGTGGTCCAGCCAGTCGTACACGATCAACTCGTGCATCAGCCCCAACGCCAGCGCGCCGTCGGTGCCGGGCAGCAGCGCGATGTGGCGGTGGCACTTGTCGGCAGTCTCGGTGCGCCGCGGGTCGATCGCCACCAGCGTGGCACCGGCGCGTTTGGCCTGCTGCGCAAAGGTCCAGAAGTGCAGGTTGGAGGTGATGCTGTTGCTGCCCCAGATCAGGATCAGCCGGCTCTCGCTGAAATGCTCGACATGCATGCCGACCTTGGCGCCGTAGGTGGCCGCCAGCGCGTCGCCGCCTGCGCTCGAGCAGATCGTGCGGTCCAGCCGCGAGGCGCCCAGCTTGTGGAAGAAACGCGCCGCCATGCTCTCGCCCTGCACCAGGCCCATCGTGCCGGCGTAGCTGTAGGGCAGGATGGCCTGGGGGTCGCGCGCCGCGATGGCCTGCAGCCGCGCGGCGATCTCTTCCAGCGCGGCATCCCAGCCGATGCGCTCGAAGCGCCCTTCGCCCTTGCGGCCCACGCGGCGCAGCGGGTGCAGCACACGCTCGGGGTGGTAGGTGCGCTCCGCGTAGCGACTGACCTTGGTGCACAGCGCGCCGTGGGTGGTGGGGTGATCGGGGTCGCCCTGAATGCGCACCACGCGGCCCTGCTCCACCGTGACCTGCATCGCGCAGGTGTCCGGACAATCGTGCGGACAGGCCGCGCGCACCATCCGCGCGTCAGGGCTTTGGGCGGCTTCGAGCGTGAGGGCGTTCATCGAAACACTATCGCACATGGGCACGCCGCCCGGCCAGGCGGCCCCCGCGGGGGCACGCGGGGGCACGCCGCTGGCTAAGATAGGGCATCAATCTGTCCGGGCCCACAGCCATGAACCTGATCGAGTCCATCCTTGCCGATGCCGCCGCCGTCACCGCCATCCGGCGCGACATCCACGCCCACCCCGAGCTGTGCTTCAAGGAAGAACGCACCGCCGACGTGATCGCCAAGGCGCTCACCGACTGGGGCATCCCGGTGCACCGGGGCCTGGGCAAGACCGGCGTGGTGGGCATCGTGAAGAACGGCAGCAGTACGCGCGCGGTCGGCCTGCGCGCCGACATCGACGCGCTGCCGATGACCGAGCACAACACCTTCGCCCACGCCAGCCAGAACCCGGGCCGCATGCACGCCTGCGGCCACGACGGCCACACGGCGATGCTGCTCGCCGCCGCCAAGCATCTGAGCCGGCACCGCTACTTCGACGGCACGGTCTACCTGATCTTCCAGCCCGCCGAGGAGGGTGGCGGCGGCGCGCGCGAGATGATGAAGGACGGCCTGTTCGAGAAGTTCCCGATGGAGGCCGTGTTCGGCGCCCACAACTGGCCCGGCTACCCGGTCGGCGCCTTCGGCGTCAACCCGGGCGCGATGATGGCGTCGTCCAACGAGTTCCGCATCACCATCCGCGGCAAGGGCTCGCATGCCGCGCTGCCGCACCTGGGCATCGACCCGGTGCCGGTGGCCTGCCAGATGGTGCAGGCCTTCCAGACCATCATCACGCGCAACCGACGACCGATCGACCCCGGCGTCATATCGGTGACCATGATCCATACCGGCGAGGCCACCAACGTGGTGCCCGACACGGCCGAGATCCGTGGCACCGTGCGCACCTTCTCTGTCGAGGTGCTCGACCTGATCGAGAGCCGCATGAAGACTGTGGCCGAGCACACCTGCGCCGCCTTCGGCGCCACCTGCGAGTTCCGCTTCCACCGCAACTACCCGCCCACCGTCAACCACCCGGCCGAGACCGCCTTCGTGCAGCGTGTGCTCGGCGGCGTGGTCGGGCCCGAGAACGTGCGCAGCTTCGAGCCGACCATGGGCGCCGAGGACTTCAGCTTCTTCCTGCTGGCCAAGCCCGGCTGCTACTTCGTCATCGGCAACGGCGACGGCGCCCACCGCGAGCATGGCCATGGCATCGGTCCGTGCATGCTGCACAACCCGAGCTACGACTTCAACGACGAGCTGATCCCGCTCGGCGCCACCGCCTGGGTGCGCATCGCCGAGCAGTGGCTGGCCGAGCCGGCGCCGCAGGCTTGAATGCCGTGAATTCACTCATCGATAGCGGCGCCAGCCGTTTCTTCGCACAAAGCTACGCCGAGGCGCGCAGCAAGTTTCTCGCCGCCGCCGAAGCGGCTGGCCTTCCGGTCGGCACCCACCCGCACCCGCTGCCCGGCCGCGACGGTGAATTGATGGCGATGGATGTGGCGCGCTTCGGCCCGCAAGACAGCGACAAGCTGCTGATCATCAGCAGCGCATGCCACGGTGTGGAGGGCTACTGCGGATCGGGCGTGCAGGGGGCGCTGCTGGCAGACGCCGGCTTGCACGCCGCGGCCGGCGCCGCCGGGGTGGCGCTGCTGTACATCCACGCGCTGAACCCGTACGGCTTTTCTTGGCTGCGTCGCACCACGCACGAGAACGTCGACCTGAACCGCAACTTCCACGACTTCAGCCAGCCGCTGCCGCACAACGCCGGCTACGCCGCGCTGGCCGAGGCGCTGGTGCCCGAGCACTGGCCGCCGACGCCAGAGAACGAAGCGGTGCTGGCTGCCTACGCCGCCACGCACGGGCCGATGGCGCTGCAGACCGCGACCTCGGCCGGCCAGCACGAATTCGCCCAGGGCCTCTTCTACGGCGGCCGCGGCCCCACCTGGAGCCAGCAGACGCTGCGCCAGGTGCTGCAAGAGCACGCCACGCGCTGCGCGAGGCTGGGCTGGATCGACCTGCACACGGGCCTCGGCCCGAGCGGCCACGGCGAGCGCATCTTTGCCGGCCGCCAGGACGCCGCGGCGCAGGCCCGCGCCAAAGCGTGGTGGGGCCAGGTCACCTCGGTCTACGACGGCTCGTCGACCTCGGCCCCGCTGACCGGCGTGATGAGCACCGCGGCGTATGAGGAATGTGCGCAGGCCGAGTTCACCGCCATCGCACTCGAGTACGGCACGCTGCCGCTGCCGCAGATGATCAGGGCGCTGCGCGCCGACCAGTGGCTGCAGAACCATCCCGCCGCCGACGGCGAAACGCATGCATCGATCAAGCGGCAGATCCGCGACGCCTTCTACGTCGACACCGACGACTGGAAGGCGCAGATCCTGGCCCAGGGTGTCGGAGCGACATACGAGGCCGTCAGCGGCCTGTGCGACTGAGGTCGGCAGCGCCTGCTCAATCGACAGCGCGCGAGGGCGAAGCGCCGCCGCCCTACGCATACAGCAGGCCGGCCGCGCGCAGATCGCTGGCGCAGCCCTCGGCGTCGATGAACAAGCGCGCCTGCCAGCCGGCGGCACGCGCCGCGGCCACGTTGGCCGGTACGTCGTCGAAGAACAGCAGTTCGCCCGCCGGACGGCCGAAGCGGTGCGCGGCGAGGTCGAAGATCGCGCTCTCGGGCTTGATCAGCCGCTCGCGGGCCGAGTACAGGCCGTCGGCAAACAGTTCCAGGAAGCGGTGCGACCGCTGCAGATGGTCGGCGTAAGGCGCGGGCATGTTGGACAGGAAGTACAGCCGCTGGCCCAGCGCATGCAACCGCCGAAGCAGCGCCACGGTGTCGGGCATCGGCTGCAGCTCATGCGGCACTTCGTCGACCACGGCGCGCACCTCGGTCGGCGCCAGCCCGGTGCGCGCGACGATCCTGGCCACCAGCGGCTCGACCTCGATCGTGCCGCGGTCGAAGTCGGCCCAGTCACCGCCGTAGCCCTGGAAGATCGCCTGCGCCAGGTGCGCGCCCGCGGCCAGGTCGGGCGCACGCTGCGGCAGCACACGCATCAGCATCGTCGGCGGATGCCAGCAGAACAGCACCCCGGCAAAGTCGAAGACGACGGTCGTCACGGCGCCGTCAGGCGCGCCAGCAGCCCGGCGGTCGAGCCGTCCAGACCGCTGACATCGCCACGCCGCTCGCCTTGCAGCCGCGGCAGCAGTTGGCCGGCGAGCGCTTTGCCCAACTCGACGCCCCACTGGTCGAAGCTGTTGATGCCCCACAGCGCGCCGCTGGTCCATACGCGGTGCTCGTACAGCGCGATCAGCGCGCCCAGCGCGCGCGGACTGAGTTGATCGAGCATCAGCGCAGTGCTCGGCCGGTTGCCGGGGAAGGTGCGGTGGCGGGCGAGGGTCAGCGCATCCAGGCTGGCCGAGGCGGTGGGCGCCTTCTCGGCCAGCGCAGCTTCGCTGGTCTTGCCCAGCATCAGCGCCTGGCTCTGCGCCAGGCCGTTGGCCAGCAGCATGCAGTGCTGCGCAGCCAGCGGCTCGCCCAGCGAATCGCCGGCGGCCGCAGGGCCATGGAAGGCGTGCTTGACGAGGATGAACTCCACCGGGATCACGTCGCTGCCCTGATGCAGCATCTGGAAGTAGGCATGCTGGCCGTTGGTGCCCGGCTCGCCCCAGACCACCGGGCTGGTGGCCAGCGGCAGCGTCTGGCCATCGGTGTCGACGCGCTTGCCGTTGGACTCCATCTCCAGCTGCTGCAGGTAGGCCGGCAGCCGCCTGAGGCCCTGGTGGTAGGGCGCGACGCTGCGGCTCGTGAAGCCGTGAAAGTTGCGGCACCAGACATCCAGCAGCCCCAGCAGCAGCGGCAGGTTGCGCGCTGCCGGCGCATCGGCGAAGTGGCGGTCCATCGCATGCGCGCCATCCAGCAGCGCGCAGAAGTTCGCCTCGCCGACGGCGATGGCGATCGGCAGCCCGATCGCGCTCCACAGCGAGTAGCGCCCACCCACCCAGTCCCAGAAGCCGAAGGTGGTGCTGATGCCGAAAGCCGCCGCCGCTTCGACGTTCGTGGTGGCGGCGGCGAAATGGCGCGCGATATCGCTGCCGCCCTGGGCGATGAACCACTGGCGCGCGGCCAGCGCGTTGGCCATCGTCTCCTGCGTGGTGAAGGTCTTGCTGGCGACGATGAACAGAGTGTGCCGGGCGTCCAGCCGCGCCAGCAGCGGCGCGATGTCGTGGCCATCGACGTTGCTCACGAAATGCAGCCGCCGGCCGGGCTGGCCATACGCATCAAGTGCCTGCACCACCATCGCCGGGCCCAGGTCGCTGCCGCCGATGCCGATATTGACGATGTCGGTGATCTGCGCGTCGGCGCGCACGCGCTCGGCGTAGGCCAGCATGGCATCCAGCACTGCATGGACCTCCGCATTGAACGGCGCCGCTGCGCCGCGCGGCGCGCGCAGCGCCGTGTGCAGCACGGCCCGCCCTTCGGTGACGTTGGCCATGGCCCCGGCGAGCATCGCATCGCGCCGGGCCGGCAAGGCGCACTCGTGCGCCAGATCGAGCAGGAAGTGCAGCGTGGCCGTATCGAGCAGGTTCTTCGACAGGTCGGCAAAGACCTCCGGCGCCTCGAAAGACAGCGCGGCGAAGCGGCCCGGGTCACGCGCGAAGGCTTCGCGCAGATCGAACCCGCGGCCGTGGGTCTGGAAGTGCCCGGCCAGCGCGGCCCAGGCTTCGGTGTGGTCGCAGCGCGGTTGTGCAGGGGTGTACATGGCGTGATTTGAACCGATGCGCGCCGCCGAGGCCGCCGGGGTGGCCCGATAGAATCGCGCTCCCTTCCCGTCCACTCCCGTTCACTCCCGAAAGCTGCCGATGAGCCTGAAGTGCGGCATCGTGGGCCTGCCCAACGTCGGCAAGTCCACCCTCTTCAATGCGCTGACCCAGGCGGGCATCGCGGCGGAGAACTACCCGTTCTGCACGATCGAGCCCAACGTCGGCATCGTCGAACTGCCCGACGCCCGGCTGGGCCAACTGGCGTCCATCGCCAAGCCCGAGAAGATCGTGCCTGCGATCGTGGAGTTCGTGGACATCGCCGGCCTGGTGGCCGGCGCCAGCCAGGGCGAAGGCCTGGGCAACCAGTTCCTGAGCCACATCCGCGAGACCGACGCCATCGTCAACGTGGTGCGCTGCTTCGACGACGAGAACGTGATCCACGTCGCCGGCCGCGTCGACCCGGTGTCCGACATCGAGGTCATCCAGACCGAGCTCTGCCTGGCCGACATGAGCACGGTGGAGAAGAGCCTGGTGCGCTACACCAAGGCGGCCAAGGCCGGGCAGGACAAAGAGGCGCAGCGGCTGGTCAACGTGCTCAAGAAGTGCGAGGCGGCACTCAACGAGGCGCGGCCGGTGCGCAGCATCAGCTTTAGCAAGGAAGAGCTGGCGGTGCTCAAGCCGCTGTGCCTGATCACCGCCAAACCGGCGATGTTCGTCAGCAACGTGGCCGAGGACGGCTTCGAGAACAACCCCTACCTGGACCGCTTGCGCGAGGTGGCGGCGCGGCAGAACGCGCCGGTGGTGGCCATCTGCGCGAAGACCGAGGCCGAGCTGGCCGACATGTCCGACGAGGACAAGGCGATCTTCCTCGGCGAGATGGGGCAGAGCGAACCGGGGCTGAACCGGCTGATCCGGTCGGCCTTCGGGCTGCTGGGGCTGCAGACCTACTTCACCGCCGGGCCGAAGGAAGTGCGCGCCTGGACCATCCACATCGGCGACACCGCACCGCAGGCGGCCGGCGTGATCCACACCGACTTCGAGCGCGGCTTCATCCGCGCGCAGACCATCGCCTTCGACGACTACGTCGGCTTCAAGGGCGAACAAGGCGCCAAGGACGCCGGCCGCATGCGCTCCGAAGGCAAGGAGTACGTGGTCAAGGACGGTGACGTTATGAACTTTCTCTTCAACGTCTGACGGCGGGGCATGACCGTGCTGTCGCCGCTGGTCGCCGGCACCTGGCGCCTGCACGAGTGGGGCTGGAGCGCAAGCCAGCGGCGCGACTGGATTGCCGGCTGCATCGACCGCGGCGTCAGCAGCTTCGATCTGGCCGACCTGTACGGCGGCTGGACGGTCGAGGCGCTGTTCGGCGAAGCGCTGACACCCGCGTTGCGCGAGCGTTCGCAGCTGGTCACCAAGTGCGGCATCCGCCCGCCCGGCCAAGAACGCGGTGCCGCGCGCATCAAGCACTACGACAGCAGCGCGGCCTACCTGCGCGCAAGCGTCGAGCAGTCGCTTGCGGCGCTGCGCACCGACCGCGTCGAGCTGCTGCTGGTGCACCGCCCCGACCCGCTGCTCGACCCGGCCGAGGTGGCTGAGGCCCTGCTGGCCCTTCAGCGCGCCGGCAAGGTGCGCGCCTTCGGCGTCTCCAATTTCTCGCCGACGCAGTTCTCGCTGCTCGATGCCGCCTTGCCGGACGGCGCGAAACTGGCCAGCAACCAGATCGAACTGCATCCATTGCACAGCGCGCCGCTGTTCGACGGCACCCTGGACCAGGCGCTGCAACTGGGCCGGCGACCGATGCTGTGGTCGCCGCTGGCCGGCGGACGGCTGCTGGGCGGCGACGATTCGCCAGCCGCGCAGCGGGTGCGCTGGGTGCTGGGCACGGTGTCGGCGCGGCTGGGCACCACGCCGTCGACGCTGGCCATCGCCTGGGGCCTTCGCCACCCGTCGCGGCCACATCCGGTGGTGGGCACGCGGCATCTGGCGCGGCTGCAGGAGGCGCTCGACGCGCTGGCCTTGCCGCTCGACCGCGAGAGCTGGAGCGAAATCCTGCAGGCCGCACGGGGCTTCGAACTGCCGTGAAGCGCGCGTCCGATCGGTCGCCGGCGCTACGGAAGTTAGCGCCGGCTTTCGTCAGTGACAATGCGTTGTGAGAAATCACTCTGCACGCCCATCGCATGGTTTGCAGCGATCAGCACTCTTGCGCACCGAGTGCTAAGATGATCTCGTACCAAAAACCTCAGGGTTTATCCCATACCGACATGAACACTGCCCACGCCGTTTCTCTGCGCGACCCCTGGTCGATGGTGCCCTCGCTGGGCAACCTGGACGCCTACGTCAGCGCAGTCAACCGCCTGCCGATGCTGACGCTGCACGAAGAGGTCTCGCTGGCGCGGCGTCTTCAGCAGAGCGGCGACATCCAGGCTGCCGGCCGGCTGGTGCTGTCGCACCTGCGGCTGGTGGTCTCGATCTCGCGCCAGTATCTGGGTTACGGCCTGCCGCAGGGCGATCTGATCCAGGAAGGCAATGTCGGCCTGATGAAGGCCGTCAAGCGCTTCGACCCTGAGCAGGGTGTGCGCCTGGTCAGCTATGCGATGCACTGGATCAAGGCCGAGATCCACGAATACATCCTGAAGAACTGGCGCATGGTCAAGGTGGCGACCACCAAGGCGCAGCGCAAGCTGTTCTTCAACCTGCGTTCGATGAAGGCGCGACTGAAGGGCGAAGCCGCCAACGCAGACACCCACCGCAGCACGCTGACCCCCACCGAAGTGGCGACTGTGGCGCGTGACCTGAACGTGAAGCCCGAGGAAGTGATCGAGATGGAAACCCGGCTGTCCGGCGGCGACGTGGCGCTCGAGCCGCAGACCGACGACGGCGAAGAAAGCTACGCGCCCATCGCCTATCTGGCCGATGACAGCAGCGAGCCAACGCAACGCATTGCTGCACGCCAGCGCGACTGGCTATCGGGCGACGGCATCGCGAGCGCGCTGCGCGTGCTCGACGATCGAAGCCGCCGCATCGTCGAAGAGCGTTGGCTCAAGGTCAACGATGACAACTCGGGCGGCAAGACACTGCACGATCTGGCCTCCGAGTACGGTGTCAGCGCCGAGCGCATCCGCCAGATCGAAGTGGCGGCGATGAAGAAGATGCGCAAGGCGCTGGAGACCAGCGCCCACTGAACCTGAGCCGGGCGCGTCTAATCCGCCGCCTCGGCCAGCAGCAGCTTCAGGTCGTGCGCCAGCGCCTCGGCGCCGGTGCCGTAGCGCGTGAACAGTCGCACCCGGCCCTGGCTGTCGAACACATACGCGCCAGCCGTATGGTCCATCGTGTAGCTGCTCTCGGTCTTGCCCGGCACCCTGGCGTAGAAGACCTTGAAGCTCTTGGCGAGTTCGCGCGTCTGCTCCTCGCTGCCGCGCAGGGCTATGACGTCATCGCCGAAGCTGGCGACGTAAGCCTTGAGCACCTCGGCCGTGTCGCGCGCCGGGTCGATGGTCACGAACACGGTCTGGATGAACGCGCCGTCAGCGCCCAGCGACTGCCGCACCTGGGCGATCTCGGCCAGCGTGGTCGGGCACACATCGGGGCATTGCGTAAAGCCGAAGAAGACCACCGTCAGCTTGCCGCGAAACTCCCCCAGGCTGCGCACGCGGCCTTCGACATCGGGCAGACCGAGTTCGCGCGCGTAGTCGGCACCGGTGATGTCGACGCCCTTGAACGAAGGCTTGGCCGAGAACGGGCCGGAACGATCGCAGCCGCTCAGCCCGATGGCGCCCGCCAGGGCCGCCGACACCAGCCACGCGCGTCGGCGCATCACGCGGGAAACAGCCAAGGGCCGAGGTAGTGGTCTACCAGGAGTGCGGCAAACAGCAGCGACAGATGCCAGATCGAGAAGCGGAAGGTCTTGCGTGCCAGCGCATCGCTGTACTGTCGCCACAGGCGGAAGGCGAGCACGATGAACCAGCCACTGAGCAGCACGGCGCAGACCAGATAGATCAGCCCACTGGTGCGGAAGGTGAACGGCAGCAGCGTGGCCGCAAACAGCACCAGCGTGTACAGCAGCACCTGCAGCCGCGTGAACTCGGGGCCGTGGGTGATGGGCAGCATCGGCAAGCCGGCGCGCCGGTAGTCTTCGGCGCGGTACAGCGCCAGCGCCCAGAAATGCGGCGGCGTCCACAGGAAGATGATCAGCGCCAGAAGCACCGCTTCGGGGCCGACATCGCCGGTCATCGCGGCCCAGCCCAGCACTGGCGGCATCGCGCCCGAGGCGCCGCCGATCACGATGTTCTGCGGCGTCAACGGCTTGAGCACCACGGTGTAGATGACCGCGTAGCCGACGAAGGTGGCCAGCGTCAGCCACATCGTCAGCGCGTTCACCCACAACAGCAGCACCGCGCTGCCGGCCACCCCGAGCACCGTGCTGAAGAGCAGCGCAGACCGGGTGCTGAGATCGCCCTTGGCCGTGGGACGCCAGGCGGTGCGCGCCATGCGCGAATCGATGCGCCGCTCGACCAGGCAGTTGAAGGCCGCCGCCGCCGCCGCCACCAGCCAGATGCCGAAGCCGGCCGTGCCGACCAGCGGGAGGTCGGGCACCCCGGGCTCGGCCAGCAGCATGCCGATCAGCGCGCAGAAAACGATGAGCTGCACCACGCGCGGCTTGGTCAGCGCGACATACTGGCTCAGGCGTGACGAGGCGGCGCGCGGGGCGGCAAGGGTCTGCGACATGGAATCGCGCATTCTAGGCAGCCACCGCCACCCTGCCCCGCGCCTGGACCGGGTTGGACTGCACGCCGTGCGCACGGGCGAGCAGCAGCGTCAGCACCAGCACCAGCGCGGCGGCGCCGGCCGAGTGCGCCAACGCGGCCACCAGCGGCCAGCCCAGCACCACGTTGGACAAGCCGCTGAGCAGTTGCGCCAGAAGCAGGCCGACAAGCCCGAGCGCGAAACGGCGCGCCACCGGACCGGCGCCGAACAACGCACGCGCCAGCCACAGCAATGCCAGCGTGACCACGATCGCAAAGGCGCGGTGCACCCAATGGATTGCCACCAGCGCCTCGAACGGCAGCCAGCCCCCGTGGCCTGCGCGCCCCAGTTCGCGCAGCAGCGTGAAACCCTGGCCGAAGTCCATCTCGGGCCACCAGGCGCCGTTGCACTTCGGAAACCCGGTGCAGGCCAGTACCGCGTAATTGCTGCTGACCCAGCCGCCCAGCGCCACCTGCAGAAGCACCAGCGCCAGCACCGCCGCCGCACCACGCCGCACCATGGCAGGCAGCGCCAGGGGCCTGCGCCGGTAACCCTCGTGCTGCGCGGCCAGCAGCGCCAGCAGTGCCAGACCGCCCAGGAGGTGCAGCGTGACCACGGCGGGGTACAGCTTGAGCGTCACGGTGTACTTGCCGAACAGCCCCTGCACCAGCACCCAGACCAAGGTCAGCGTGGCCCACCAGGGCGACATGGGCAGACGGCGCCGTTCCGCCCACGAGACGGCCGCCGCCACCAGGATCAGCACGCCCACCGTCATCGCCAGATAGCGGTGGATCATCTCGATCCACGCCTTGCTCCAGGTCACCGGGCCGCTGGGCTGGGCGGCCTGTGCCGCGGCGATCTCCTCACGCGCGCCGAAGGGGCTGGCCTCGCCGTAACAGCCGGGCCAGTCGGGGCAGCCCAGGCCCGAATCGGACAGCCGGGTGAAGGAGCCGAAGACGATCAGGTCGAAGGTCAGAAACAGCGTTACTGCGGTCAGCGCCGCCAGCCGAGTGCGCGTGTCGGCCCCGCGCTGGCGTAGCCAGACCCAGCACAGCGGCAGCAGCGCCACCAGCACGGCCAGCAGCAGCAGCCGGGCCAAAGGCGCCAGATCAACCAGCGGCGGGGTCTGCATCGCCGTGGCGGGCTAGCGCCCGGGCTCGTCCCAGAAACCGGAGGCCCGCAGCAGCCGGCTGAGGTCGCTCTTGAGCCGCGAAGGCTCTGCCGCAGCCGGTGCGCGCATCATCCAGTTGCCCATTGGATCGACCACGTAGAGATGGTCCTCCAGCGCGCGCCCAGGCGCCGGCTCAAGCCAGGCGGCCAGCGCAGCGCGGTCCACGCGCAGCATCGTGAGCGGCGCCCCCGTCGGGTTTGCGGTCGCCTGCATAGCCGCCGACGGGCTGGCCGCGTCGGTGATCAGCCAGACCTTGTCGATGCGGTCGCGCTCGCGGCCGAGCATCTCGCGCAACTGACGCTGCACGAAGAGCTTCGACTCGCAGGATGCGTCGCAGGCGCCGCCAGCCACCACCACCAGCAGCCACTGGCCGCGCAGCGACGGCGACGCTACCGGCCGGCCGTCCAGCGTGCTCAGCGCCAGCGCCGGCAGCGCACGCGCGGGCTCGATCAGCGTCGAGTAGTTGGTGCGGCCTTCGGGCCGGATCACGTAATAGGCGAAGTAGGACGCGATCACCGGTGCCGCACAGGCCAGCAGGATGAGCAGCATCGTCACGCGACCGGTGATGACGGAACGGTGCGACGAAAGCTGCGGTGAAGGCAGCGAGTGCACGGTCATCGTCAGCGGCTCATGGCCTGCGTCGGGGGCGTCGGGGGCGGAGGATCTGGAACCAGACATAGAGGCCGAGGGTCAGCGCGCACAGCGCAAACCACTGGAAAGCGTATCCGTAGTGCTTGTGGACATCGGCCGCCGGGGCGGGCCATTCACGCAGCAGCCCGTCGGGGGCGGCAGCGTCGCCGAGTTGAAGCAGCGAAAGCGGGCGGAGCTCGGCGCCAGCTTCTCGGCTGTAGACAGCAAGATCCAGATTCTGACGGATCGGGCCTGCGGCATCTGCGCCGAACTCGTACAACCGGGCCGGCGGCGGGGCGATGCGGCCGACCAGCGTGACCCGGCCCTCGGGCGTGGGCGGCGGGGCCACGCGGGTGCGTTCCATCAGGTCACGCGGCTGCCAGCCTCGCTGCACCGCCACGGCCGTGCCGTCGGCCAGTTGCAGCGGTGTGACGACGAAGAAGCCCGGGCGGCCGTTCATCTGCCGGTTCTCCAGGTAGACCGTGGCGGCAGCCATCCAGCGGCCTTGGAGTTCGACGCGCCGGTGCAGCTGCCCCGGCAGCGCCTGGGGGTCGCGCGCCAGCGATTCGACGGGCAGTGCGGGCAGTGCACGGCGCTGCTCGATAGCCGCTTGCAGCGTGTTCTTCTGATCCGCGCGATCCAGCTGCCAGACGCCGAGCCGCGCCGTCAGTGCGGCCAGCGCCAGCGCAGCCACCAGCACCACGGCGGCGCGGGCGTTCATCCGACCCCCGTGAAACAATGAGTCATGAAGACCGTGATGGTGCTGATGATGCTGGCCGTGCTGGGCGCACTGGCGGGAGCCGGCGTGTTCATGCTGCGCAAAGGACGCCCGGGCGATGGGCGAGACAACCGCATGGCGCGTGCGCTGGCGGTTCGCGTGGCGTTGTCGATTGCGCTGTTCCTGGTGATCCTGCTGTCGTGGGCCATGGGCTGGGTGCGGCCGGGCGGCGTGCCGATCGGGTCCTGAGCCCGGCCACGCTGAAACAAGAACGCCGCGCGGACGCGGCGTTCAGCGTCGACCCGTCGCGCCTCGTCTACAGCCAGTAGACGACGAAGTACAAGCCCAGCCAGACCACGTCGACGAAGTGCCAGTACCAGGCCGCGCCTTCGAAGCCGAAGTGGCGTTGCGGGGTGAAGTGGCCTTTCATCAGCCGCAGCGTGATGAAGGTGAGCATCAGCATGCCGAGGAACACGTGAAAGCCGTGGAAGCCGGTGAGCATGAAGAAGGTCGAACCGAAGATGCCCGAGCTGAGCTTCAGGTTCAGATCGCGGTAGGCATGGATGTACTCGTAGGCCTGCACGCAGACGAAGGCGGCGCCCAGCGCCACCGTGATCCACATCCACAGCACCGTCTTCGCGCGCTGGTTGGCGATCAGCGCATGGTGCGCGACGGTCAGCGTGACACCCGAGGTCAGCAGCAGCGCCGTATTGATGGTCGGCAGCGGCCAGGGGCCGATGATGCTGAAGGGCTCGACGGTGCCGGCCGGCGACACGGTGGCCCCCGCCACCACGCTGGGCCAGACGGCCTTGAAGTCGGGCCACAGGATCTGATGGTCCAGGTTGCCGAGCATCGGCAGCGCAAACACCCGGGCCCAGTACAGCGCGCCGAAGAAGGCGGCGAAGAACATCACCTCGCTGAAGATGAACCAGCTCATGCTCCAGCGGAAGGACAGGTCCACACGGTCGGAGTACAGGCCGCTCTCGCTTTCGTGGATGGCTTCGCGGAACCATTGATAGAGCACGCTGAGCCAGATCACCATGCCCAGCAGCAGCACATAGGCGGCCCAGGCGTGGTGGTTGACCCACTGCGCGGCGCCGTAGATGACGAGGAAAAGACCCAGGGCAACCAGCGCCGGATGGCGCGAGGGCGTGGGGATGAAGTAGTACGGGGCGGTGCCCGAGGGCGTCGTGGCCGACATGCTTTTGCTCTCTCCCCAATGCCTGTTCAGGTCGATGGCGCGCTCAGCGCGCGACACCGCTGTCCACCACCCAGCCGACCAGCAGCCAGAGCGCGCCGACGAAGACCGCCGCGCCGGCCAGCCCGGCGATGACCACGTGCTTCAGATTCAGCCGCTGCGCGTCTTCCTCGAGGCCGGCCGCGCGGCGCACGCCGAAGAACGCCCAGGCCACCGCACGGGCGCTCTGCCACCACACGGCGGGACGCTCGTTCACGACCCCGCACTCCGCGCCGGCAACACCGCAGGCGGGGCCAGCGCCACGCCGCCGGCGGGCGCCGCCGGCACCTTGCCGCCGACCTCGAAGAAGGTGTAGGACAGCGTGATGGTGGTCACGTCCTTGGGCAGCTTGGGGTCGATGACGAAGACCACCGGCCAGCTCTTGGCCTCGCCAGGGGCCAGCATGTATTCGTTGAAGCAGAAGCACTCCAGCTTGTTGAAGTGCGGGCTGGCCTGGCGTGGCGCGTAGCTGGGGATCGCCTGCGCTGCCATGGTGCGGTTCTGCACGTTGCGGAACTCGTACATCACGGTCGCCATTTCGCCAGGATGCACCTGCAGCGAACGCTGCGCCGGCTTGAAGTCCCAGGGCCCGCGAGAGTTGGCGTCGAACTCGACCGTGATCGTGCGCGTGCGGTCGATCTGCGTGTTGGCCTTGGCCGCGCCGTCCTTGCGCGCGCCCCAGCCCTGCGAGATGCGCTGCTCGGACAGCGACAGCACGTTGATGCCCAGCGCCTCGCAGATCGCGCGGTACATCGGCACCAATGCATAGCCGAAGCCGAACATCAGCATGGCCACCACCAAGAGCTTGCCGAGCATTCGACGGTTGTCGGCCAGCAAGCCGCTGCCTTTGCGCTTCATAAGTTGCTGCATGCGCTACCCCTCAGGCCTTGCCGTACCAGACGATCTTGGCTACGAAGCCAAGAAGAAAGACCGCGGCCAGCGACGCCAGGATCAGCGCCAGCCGCACGTTGGCGCGCCGCTGCTCGGGCGTCATCAACCGATCAGCCGACGACACGGGTGGCCGATGCATTCAGGCGCGGCGGCGTCTCGAAAGTGTGCCAAGGCGCTGGCGAAGGCACCTCCCACTCCAGGCCCTCGGCGCCCTCCCACGGCTTCTGCGGCGCCGGCTCGCCCTTGCCGCGCATCATCGGGATGACCACGAAGACGAAGAAATAGACCTGCATCAGCCCGAAGCCGAAGGCGCCGATCGTGGCCACCGCGTTGAAGTCGGCGAACTGCATCGGATAGTCGGCGTAGCGCCGCGGCATGCCGGCCAGCCCCAGGAAGTGCATCGGGAAGAAAGTCAGGTTGAAGAAGATCAGCGAACCCCAGAAGTGGATCTTGCCGCGCGTTTCGATGTACATCACACCGGTCCATTTGGGCGCCCAGTAGTAGTAGCCGGCGAACAGCCCGTACAGCGACCCGGCCACCAGCACATAGTGGAAGTGGGCCACGACGTAGTAGGTGTCTTGCAGCTGGATGTCGATCGGCGCCATGGCCAGGATCAGGCCGGTGAAGCCGCCCATCGTGAAGACGAAGATGAAGCCGACCGAGAACAGCATCGGCGTCTCGAAAGTCATCGAGCCGCGCCACATGGTGGCGATCCAGTTGAAGATCTTCACGCCGGTAGGCACGGCGATCAGCATCGTCGCGTACATGAAGAACAGCTGCCCCGTCACCGGCATGCCGGTGGTGTACATGTGATGGGCCCAGACGATGAAGGACAGGATGGCGATCGAGGCCGTCGCGTAGACCATCGAGGTGTAGCCGAACAGCCGCTTGCGCGCGAACGCCGGGATGATGGCGCTGATGATGCCGAAGGCCGGCAGGATCATGATGTAGACCTCTGGGTGCCCGAAGAACCAGAAGATGTGCTGGTACATCACCGGGTCGCCACCGCCCGCTGGGTTGAAGAAATTGGTGCCGAAGTGGCGGTCGGTCAGCGTCATCGTGATGGCGCCGGCCAGCACCGGCATTACCGCGATCAGCAGGTAGGCCGTGATCAGCCAGGTCCAGCAGAACAGCGGCATCTTCATCAGCGTCATTCCTGGCGCGCGCATGTTCAGGATGGTGACGACGATGTTGATCGAACCCATGATCGAACTGGCGCCCATGATGTGCAGCGCGAAGATGGCGGCGTCCATGCTCGGGCCCATCTGCAGCGTCAGCGGCGCATACAGCGTCCAACCGGCGGCCGGTGCGCCGCCCGGCATGAAAAAGCTGCCCGCCAGCATCAGCGCGGCCGGGACCAGCAGCCAGAAGCTCAGGTTGTTCATTCGCGCGAAGGCCATGTCCGCGGCACCGATCTGCAGCGGGATCATCCAGTTCGCAAAGCCCACGAAGGCCGGCATGATGGCCCCGAAGACCATGATCAGCCCGTGCATCGTGGTCAGCTGGTTGAACAGCCCGGGGTTGACGAACTGCAGCCCGGGCTGGAACAGCTCGGCCCGGATGCCCAGGGCCAGCACGCCGCCGACCATGAACATCGAGAAGCTGAACAACAGGTACATCGTGCCGATGTCCTTGTGGTTCGTCGCATAGACCCAACGCCGCCAGCCGTGCGGGTGGCCATGGTCATGGGCGTCGTCTGGCGCGCCGGGGTGGTCTAGAACTGCGCTCATGGAGAACCTCGACAGATGGGTTTACTTGCGCGCGGCAACGATCTCGGCAGGCTGCACCAGCTTGCCGGTCTTGTTGCTCCACGAGTTCTTGGTGAAGGTGGTCACTGCCGCGATCTCGGTATCGGACAGCTGCTTCCACGCCGGCATGGCGCCGTTGGCCGCACCGTTGAGCAAGATCTTCACCTGCTGCGCCGGGTCGTTGAGAACGATCGCGCTGCCGTCCAGTGACTTGATCGTGCCGACGCCCTTGCCGTCCGGCCGGTGGCAGGCAACGCAGTTGGCGGCGTAAACCTTCTCGCCGCGGGCGATCAGCTCTTCGAGCTTCCACTCCTTGGTCGGGTCATCGGCCAGCGCCGCCTTTTCCTTCAGCTTCAGCGTTACCCAGGCGGCGTAGTCGGCGTGGCTGACGACCTTCACATGGATCGGCATGTAGGCGTGTTCCTTGCCGCACAGCTCGGCACACTGACCATAGAAGTCGCCCGTCTTGTTCGCGCGGAACCAGGTGTCGCGCACAAAGCCGGGGATCGCGTCCTGCTTGACCCCCAGCGATGGCACCATCCACGCGTGGATCACGTCGTTGGCAGTGGTCACGATGCGCACCTTGCGGTCGACCGGCACCACCAGCGGGTTGTCCACCTTCAACAGGTAGTTGTCGCCCTCTGGCTTGCCGCTGCTCGACATCTGACGGTGGGCAGCGTCCAGCGTGGACAGGAAGGCGATGCCTTCGCCCTCGCCCTTGAGGTAGTCGTAGCCCCACTTCCACTGGTAGCCGGTGGCCTTGATCGTGAGGTCGGCGTTGGAGGTGTCCTTCATGGCCACCACCGTGCGCGTGGCCATCGCCCCCATGCCGATGACGATCAGCAGCGGCACCACCGTCCAGGCGATCTCCACCGTCACGCTTTCGTGGAAGTTGGCCGCCTTGTGCCCGACCGACTTTCGGTGCTTGAGGATCGAATAGAACATCACGCCGAAGACGCCGACGAAGATGACCAGGCAGATCACCAGCATGATGTAGTGCAGCGTCTGCTGCTGCTGCGCGATGGCGCTCATCGGCGGATGAAGGTCGAGCTGGTGCACCGCCGGACCGCCGGGCAGATCGTTCACGGACGCGTGCGCGGCGGCGCCCGCCAGGGCCGCGCCAAGCGCGGCACCCACAGTCAGCCAGCCCTGCGCGCATCGCTGCAGCAGGGCATGGGTCAACGTCATCGTCATCGTCGGGTGTCCAGTCGGAAAAGTCGTCAGCGGGCGCGCCGAAGCGCCCCGCGAAGTTCTTGCGCGAAGGCCGCGCGCAGCTCAGGGCGCAGGAAGCGCCCGACCCGCACGCGCTGGCCCTGTGCGGCGAGCTCGACCAGCGAGCCCTGGCCGTGGGCCGGCTCGATGCTCAGCCACTCGGTGCGGAAATCGGTGCGGGCCACACGGCCGCCGAACTGCTGCTCCACCTGCAAGGCATGTTCGGCCAGCGTCAGCGTCTCGCGGTCGCCGGCGTGGCGCGCGTAGACCAGCAGCGCGAGCCCCACCAGCAGCAACTCGGTGCCGGCAAAGGCCAGCACCAGGGGCGCGCCCTGGAACCAGAAGCCCAGCCCGACCGTCAGCGAAACCGCGCAAAGAGACAGGTACACGGCACCCAGCTGGCGCGGTGTGATCGAGCAGTTGCGCTTCAGCACCCACTGCATCACATGACGCTGGGCCTCCGGCGGGCCGACACTGAGAGCACGACCGAAGCGCAGCAGCGGCGCAGGGGCGGGTGCGGGCCAAGGGGTCGGGGCGGTGGCTGCGGTCATCCAGGGCGGTTGCGGGGAGTCGCTTCCGGCATCGCCTGGACTCAGGCGGGAGGCGTCACCCGAATGTCCGGTGAGGTCCCGGACTGATCTGGAGATTCTAGCCGAGCACCGCTTACCTTCGGGCGACTGCACCTCGGCGCGCCATTGCGCGCAGATCCTCGACCGCCACCGCCGTCTCGGCCTGCAGCCGAAGGCGCGGCGGCGGGCGAAAGGCGTGGCCGTAGACCAGCTCGAAGACCAACCGCGGTCGACCATCGGCCCCGGCCAGCGCCGCCAGAGCCGTGACCAGCTGATCGCGCCAGCGCGGCGTGCGCAGACCGGCAAAGCGCCCACCGTCGGCGTTGCCGCCCAGCGTGCGCAGTTCCTGCACCATTGCCTCGGCATCGGGCCAGCTGAGTTCGAGCTGCTCCTGGTCCATCACCGGATCGGCAAAGCCGGCCTGCACCAGCATGTCGCCGAGGTCATGCATGTCGACGAAAGGCGCGAAAGGCGCAGGCCAGCCCTGCGCCCGGTAGAGCTGACGCAGAGCTGTCAGGCTGCCCGGGCCGAGCGTGGAGAACATGACGAAGCCGTCGATCGCCAGCGCGCGATGCCAGGCCGAGAACAGCGCTGCCGGATCGGGCACCGCGTGCAGCATCATGTTGGCCCAGAGCAGTTGGCCGGCGCCTGCGGGCACCTGCTCGGCGTCGATCGCCAGCGTGGCTGATGCCGACCAGCGGCGCGGCGACCACCACGGCGCCGCCTCTGGCGTTGTACCAGCCGACGCTGCATTGCCATGGGGCCGCACCGGCACGACGCGCGCCCTGGGGTAGGCGGTCTGCAGCAGTGCGCGGCTGGCCGCGCCCTGGGCCCACCAGTCCAGCACCTGCAGCGGCTGCAGCTTGACGATCGCCAGCCGCTCGGCCATGCGCCGGGCCACTTCGGTGTGCAGCCAGGGTGGCTGCGGCGCAGCCGCCAGACGGCGGCGGATGCGCTCGAGCGCCTGCGGGTCCACCGGGCGTGGCGCAGATCTGTCACCTTCGCTGGACTGGCGTGCGGGCATGGCAGGCCAGTATATTGAGGCGATGCTGCGGTCCATTCTTCATCGCTTGCGCCTGCCGGGCCAGTGCGAGGTCTGCCGGCGCTGGTGCGCTGGCGGGCTGTGCGCGCGTTGCGAGGCGCGCTTTGCCGCCGCCGCGCCGCGCTGCCCGCGCTGCGCGCTGCGCGTGGGCACGGCCGGCCTGCTGTGCGCAGGCTGCCTGCGCGAGCCACCCCCTTTCGAGCACACCGTGTGCGTGGCCGACTACGCCTTCCCCTGGGACAGCCTGGTCGGCGGGCTCAAGTTCCGCGGCCGCCTCGAATGGGCAGCGCTGCTGGCCCACAGCCTGGAGCAGGCCGTGCGCGCCAGCGCCACGCCGGCGCCTGATCTGGTGCTGCCGCTGCCGCTTGCCGCGCCGCGCCTGGCCGAGCGCGGCTTCAACCAGGCGTGGGAGATCGCGCGGCCGCTGGCCCACGGCCTGGGCCGCCGCGCCGACGCACGGCTGCTGCAGCGCCCGCTGCCCGGCGTGCCTCAGGCCGGGATGACGCGGGCGGCGCGGCTGTCGTTGCTGCGCGGCGCATTCATGGTCGAGCCGAGCCGGCGCAACGCGCTTATCGGCCGCCGTGTCGCGCTGGTCGACGATGTGCTGACCACCGGCGCCACTGCGCGCGCCGCCAGCGCCGAGTTGCTGCGCGCCGGCGCCGCAGCCGTCGATGTGTGGGTTGTCGCGCGCACCGCCTGAACCGCATGTTCCACATCGTCCTGGTTGCCCCGGAGATCCCGCCCAACACCGGCAACGTCATCCGCCTGGCCGCCAACACCGGCTGCACGCTGCATCTGGTGGAGCCGCTGGGCTTCTCGATGGAAGACCGGCTGCTGCGGCGCGCCGGGCTGGATTACCACGAGACCGCCCGCGTGCGCCGCCATGCCTCGTGGGACGCGCTGCTGCACAGCGAGCGGCCCGACCCGCTGCGCTGCTTCGCGCTGGAGACCACCGGCGAGACGGCTTTCGCGTCGATGCAATGGTGCCGCGGCGACTGGCTGGTCTTCGGCGGCGAGACCCGCGGCCTGGACACCGCGCTGCTGGTGCAGTTCGCTTCACCCCGACGGGTGCGGCTGCCGATGCTGCCGGGGCAGCGCAGCCTGAACCTGAGCAATTCGGTGGCGGTGACGGTGTTCGAGGCTTGGCGTCAATCAGGCTATGCCGGCAGCGCGCCCTGAGGCTGCGTCAGAACGCCAGCTCGTCGCGCGAGCGCCGCGCCATCAGTTGCTGCATCGCCTGCGCCGGCTGCAGACGGCCCTGAAGCACCTCGACCACCGCCTCGGTGATCGGCATCTCCACGCCCGCGGCGCGGGCGCGCGTCAGCACCACGGGCGCGCTCGACACACCTTCGGCGACATGTCCCAGCTCGGCCAGGATGTCGGGCAGCGCGCGGCCAGCGGCCAGTGCCAGCCCGACACGGCGGTTGCGCGAGAGATCACCCGTGGCGGTGAGCACCAGATCACCGAGCCCCGAGAGGCCCATGAAGGTCTCGGCACGCGCGCCCAGCGCCACCCCCAGGCGCGTCATCTCGGCCAGGCCGCGCGTGACCAGCGCCGCGCGCGCATTGGCGCCGGTGGCGGCCATGCCGTCGACGATGCCGGTGGCGATGGCCATCACGTTCTTCACCGCAGAGCCCACTTCGACACCGACGAGGTCAGCCGAGCGGTAGATACGCAGGCTGTCGCTGTGGAAGGCCGCGACGACGGCGTCGACCAGGGCTGCTTCGCTGCTGGCCGCCACCAGCGCAGTCGGCAGGCCGCGCGCCACTTCCAGCGCAAAGCTGGGCCCCGAGAGCACGCCGGTGGCTTCATGCGGCCGAAGCTCGCGGGCGATCTCATGGCCGAGCAATGCGCTGCCCTGCTCGAAGCCCTTGCACAGCCAGAGCGACGGCACACCGGCCGGCAGCGCGGCCAGCGCAGGCCGCAGACCGACCATCGGCGTGGCGATCACGAGCAGCCCCCCCGCTGCATGGGCGACCGCCTTCTGGAACGACGCGGTGAGCGCCAGTTCGGGCGGCAGCATCACTTGCGGCAGGTAACGCGCGTTGCAGCGCGCCGACCGCATTGCCAGAACCTGCGTCGCGTCGCGTGCCGCCAGCAGCACCTGGTGGCGCCCGGCGGCGACGATGGCCAGGGCGGTGCCCCAGGCACCGGCCCCGAGCACCGTGATGTTCATGGGTTCGCGCTGGCGGCGGCGGGTACGGGAAGTCCCGTGCCCCGACGGCTCAGTTGACGCTGGTGATGATGCTCGAGCCGTTGGCGGTCTGCGCCAGAGCGGCCTGCTGCTGCTGGGCCTCGAACATGGCCTGGAAGTTGACTTCGGTCAGCAGGATCGGCGGGAAGCCGGCGCGCGTGCAGACGTCGGAGACGATGGCGCGCAGGTAGGGGTAGACCATCTGCGGGCAGACGATGCCGATGACGCCCTGCATCTGGTCTTCGGGCAGGTTGCGGATCTCGAAGATGCCGGCCTGCTTGGCCTCGACCAGAAACAGCACCTTGTCGCCGACCTTGGTGGTCACGGTGGCAGTAACGCAGACTTCGAACACGCCGTCGGCGACGTTCGCCGCACTCATGCCCAGGTTGATGTCGACCTGCGGCTGCGCCTGCTCAAGCAGGATCTGCGGCGAATTCGGCTGCTCCAGCGACAAGTCCTTGAGGTACATGCGCTGGATCTGGAAGATGGGGGTCGGGGCGTCGGCCATGTCTGCAACTTTCTGGTGGAGGCGGTTGGCGCGGCCCGGCTCGCGAGGCTCGGATGCGGCACGCCGCGGGGGTGAGCGCTGCCTGGTGGCAGCGCGAGGAGCCGGATTATGGCGCCGCGAGCAGCGGCATCAGCGCGCCGCGCTGATCCAGCGCGACCAGATCGTCACAACCGCCCACATGGGTGCTGCCGATGAAGATCTGCGGCACCGTGCGGCGGCCGGTCAGGCGGATCATCTCGTCGCGCTCGACCGGGTCCAGGTCGATGCGGACTTCCTCGATGCGCTCGACGCCGCGCTGCTTGAGCAGCGCCTTGGCGCGCACGCAGTAGGGGCAGACCTGGGTGGTGTACATCTTCACGGAGTTCATGCGCCGCATTGTTCCGCAAGCGGCGCGGCCGTGCTCGGCGAGGGGCTGACGCAGCCCGGCGCAGCCGCTCAGGCGGGCGCCTTCTCCACCGGCAGGCTGGCCTCGCGCCAGGCTGCCACGCCGCCGCTGAGGGCGACTGCGCGCTCATAACCCAGCTTGCGCAGCGCGCCGGCGGCGCGGCCGGAGCGCGAGCCGTTGGGGCAGACCACGATCAGCGGCAGCGCCTTGTTGCTCGGCAGTGTCTTGTTGCCCTCGATCGATCCGAAGGGCACGTTGCGCGCCCCCGCGACGTGGCCGGCGGCGTACTCGGCGGGCTCGCTGACATCGATCAGCACCGCCTTCTCGCGGTTGATCAGGCGCACCGCCTCCGACGTGCCCACCGACGATGCGCCGCCGGCACTGCCCCGCACGAGCGGCCACACGAGCATGCCGCCGGAGATGAAGGCCACCAGGATCAGGATCCAGTTCTGAATGAGGAAATCCACGGGGATAGACGCTGTCGGTCGGAGTCGGTCGGGTGGTGAAGGCGCAGGCGCCAAACCGCGAATTATAGAATCCGGCGATGGCGCACACACTTGTCCTCATCCGCCACGGCGAGTCGACCTGGAACCTGGAGAACCGCTTCACCGGCTGGACCGATGTGCCACTGACCGACACCGGCATCGCGCAGGCGCGGCAGGCCGGCCGGATGCTCAAAGAGGCAGGGTTCGAGTTCGACCTCTGCTACACCTCGGTGCTTCGACGCGCCATCTGGACGCTGTGGCTTGCTCTGGACGAGATGGAGCGCACCTGGCTGCCGGTGCATAACCATTGGCGGCTCAACGAGCGCCATTACGGTGCGCTGCAGGGCCTGAACAAGACCGACATGGCGCGCCAGTACGGCGACGCGCAAGTGCTGCAGTGGCGGCGCAGTTACGACATCCCGCCGCCGCCGCTGGCCGCTGCCGACGAACGCAGCGAGCGTCTGGATAAGCGCTACGCGGGCTTGGCTGAAGACCAGGTGCCCAGGACCGAGTGTCTGAAGGACACCGTGGCCCGCGTGTTGCCGCTGTGGCACGAAGAACTTGCGCCGCGCATCCGCGCCGGCGAGCGGCTTGTGATTGCTGCCCACGGCAACAGCATGCGCGCGCTGGTGAAGTACCTCGACGGCATCGGCGAGGACCAGATCGTCGGCGTGAACATCCCGAACGGCATCCCGCTGGTCTACGAGTTGGATTCCGACCTCAGGCCCATCTCCAGCCGCTATCTGGGCGACCCCGAGGCCGCTGTGCGCGCAGCGGCGGCGGTGGCCAGCCAGGGCCAAGGCTGAAGACAGCGGCTCGAACAGCGCGTGGCCGACGGCCGCATCGACGCTGGTGGCGCCTCGTCGTCGAAGTGCAGCAGCAGGCGGTCGTCGTACATCGGATGGGTCGGGTGAAGGTCCGCCTCAGGCGCTGCGCGTCGCGTCGGCGAGCGCAGCTGCGACCGTCTCGCGCAGATGTTCGGCCAGCGCGCGGCGATCGGCGTGCCGGGTGCCCATCGGTTCGAGCAATTGCACGTGCACGGCCAGGTCGCGCGCGCAGGCCACGCGCCACATGCTCTGCGCCAGCGAGGTGTCGCCGAGGTACTCGACGGTATCGCTGAAGGGCTGTCCGGGCTGGCTGAAGCGCAGCAGCGCCGGCTGCACCGGTGTGCCGGTGGACACCGCCGCCTGCAGCAGATTGGCGTGAAAGGGCAGCACGCTGCGGCCGTCGCCGGTAGTGCCTTCCGGGAACACGGCCACCGTCTGCCCGGCCTGCAGCGAGCTGGCGATCGCGTGCACCACGCGCAGCGCGTCGCGCTTGCGCTCGCGCTCGATGAACAGCGTGCCGGCACCGCCGATCAGCCGGCCCAGCAGCGGCCAGCGCAGCACGTCGGCCTTGGAGACGAAGCGCGCGTGTGGCACCACGGCATGCAGCGCGGCGATGTCCAGCCAGCTGATGTGGTTGGCCACCAGCAGCGTGGCGCCGGGCCGCGGCGTGCCACTGCTGTGCAGTTGCAGGCCGAGAAGCCGCAGCTGCTTGGCCGACCACCAGCCGATGCGGGCGGCGCGCTGCGCCGCGTCCAGATGGGGGAAGCGCCAGAGCACGATGGCCAGACCGTGCAGCACGTGCAGCACCGCGCACGTCAGCCGCCACAACGCGCGGGGCGCGCGCCGAAGGCTGGGCGACGCGGGCGACACGGTCGGCGCCGGCGCCGCCTGCATCAGCGCCGCCCGGCCTCGAAGGCCACGGTGCCGGCCACCAGTGTGCAGCGCACGCGGCCGGGCAGTTCGATGCCGCCGTGTTCGAAGGCGAACGGCGTGTGCTTGCCGCGGCTGACCAGCGCCTGGGGCGTGACGGCCCAGCGCTCGTCGGGGTCGAAGATGCACAGATCGGCCACGCCGCCTTCGACCAGCCGGCCGGCGCTGCCCGCGAGCGAGCCTAGCGCCGGGCCCAGCACACGCACCGGATCGCAGGTGACGCGGGCCAGCGCGCGCTGCAAGCCCACGAGCCGGCCATCGACCAGGCTGTCGCCCCACTTCAGCGCCAGCCCGAGCAGCAGTTCCAGTCCGCTGGCGCCGGGCTCGGCTTCGGCGAAGGGCAGCGTCTTCTCGTCGCTGGCCAGCGGCATGTGGTCGCTGACCAGCGCGTCCAGCGTACCGTCGGCCAGCGCGGCAGACAGCGCCTCGCGGTCGCGTGCGCTGCGCAGCGGCGGTATCAGCCGCATTGCCGGGTTGAAGTAGCCGATGTCCAGATCGGTCAGGTGCAGCGAGTTGATGCTGACATCGGCCGTCAGCGGCAGGCCCTCGGCCTTGGCCGCGCGCACCAGCGCCACCCCGGCGGCGCTGGACAGCCGCGCCAGGTGGACCTGCGCGCCGGTGGCCCGCACCAGCTCGATGATGGTGGCCAGCGCCACCGTCTCGGCCGCCACCGGTACCCCCGCCAGGCCCAACCGCGTGGCCAGGGGTCCGCTGGCCATCACGCCCTGGCCCAGGCCAGGGTCCTGCGGGCGCAGCCAGACGGTGAAGCCGAAGGTGGCGGCGTACTGCATCGCGCGCCACAGCACCCGCGTATCGGCCAGCGGCTGCTCGGCCTGCGAGAAGCCGACGCAGCCGGCCTCGGTGAGCTCGACCATCTCGGTCAGCGCCTCGCCGGCCAGGCCCCGCGTGAGCGCGCCCAGCGGAAACAGCCGGCAGCGGCTGAGCTTGCGCGCGCGGAACTTGAGCATCTCCACCAGCCCCGGCTCGTCGAGCGCGGGGTCGGTGTCGGGCGGACAGACCAGGCTCGTCACGCCGCCGGCGGCGGCCGCCGCGAGTTCGCTTTCCAGCATGCCCTCGTGCTCCAAACCGGGCTCGCGCAGCCTGGCGCACAGGTCCACCAGCCCCGGCGCGACGATGCAGCCGCGGGCGTCGATGCTGCGCTCGGCGTCGAAGCCGGCCGGCAGCGCACCGATGGCCACGATGCGGTCGGCAGCGATGGCGATGTCGGCCGCCTCGTCGCGGCCGCTGGCCGGGTCGATCACGCGGCCGCCGCGGATGACGAGCTTCATGCCTCGTTGCCTGCGACGATGCTCATCACCGCCATGCGCACGGCGATGCCGAAGGTCACCTGCGGCAGGATCACGCTGTGGCTGCCGTCGGCCACGGCCGAGGCAATCTCGACGCCGCGGTTGATCGGCCCAGGGTGCATCACGATCGCATCCGGCTTGGCCAGCGCCAGCTTGTCCTCGGTCAGGCCGAAGGTCTTGAAGAACTCGCCGGCGCTGGGCAGCAGCGCGCCGCCCATGCGCTCGTTCTGCAGGCGCAGCATGATGATCACGTCGGCGCCGCGGATGCCCTCGGCCATGTCGTGGCAGACGCGCACACCCATTTCGGCCAAGTCGCCGGGCACCAGCGTCTTCGGGCCCACGACGCGGATCTCGGGCACGCCCAGCGTGGCGAGCGCATGAATGTCCGAGCGCGCCACGCGCGAGTGCACGATGTCGCCGACGATGGCCACGCTGAGCTGCGTGAAGTCGCGCTTGTAGTGGCGGATGGTGTACATGTCGAGCAGCCCCTGCGTCGGGTGCGCATGGCGCCCGTCGCCGGCGTTGATGACGTGCACGTGCGGCGCCACATGCTGCGCGATCAGATAGGGCGCGCCGCTTTGTGCATGGCGCACGACGAACATGTCGGCATGCATCGCGCTCAGGTTGGCGATGGTGTCGAGAAGGCTTTCTCCCTTGGCCGTGCTGCTGCGCCCGATGTCCAGGTTGATCACGTCGGCGCTCAGCCGCTTGGCGGCGATCTCGAAGGTGGTGCGCGTGCGCGTGCTGTTCTCGAAGAAGAGGTTGAACACGCTCTTGCCGCGCAGCAGCGGCACCTTCTTCACCTCGCGCTCGCTGACGCTGAGGAAGCTGCCGGCGGTATCGAGAATCTGCTCGAGGATCGCCTTCGGCAGGCCCTCGATGGTCAGCAGGTGGATCAGTTCGCCGTGGCGGTTGAGCTGCGGATTGCGGCGCGTCATCATGCAGGTCCGACGCCGCTCTTCAGCGCAAAGCGCAGACCGCCGTCGTCGTCACGCGCCAGCGCAAGCGTCTGTGTCGCCGGCAGCACCACGCGCGCAGCGGCGAAGGCGGCCTCGATCGGCAACTCGCGCCCGCCGCGGTCGACCAGCACGGCCAGCGTCACGGCGGCCGGGCGGCCGAAGTCGTACAGCTCGTTGAGCACGGCGCGGATGGTGCGCCCGGTGTAGAGCACATCGTCGATGAGCACGATGTGCGCCCCGTCCACCGCGAAAGGCAGCACAGTGGTGGCGGCGGCCGACAGACCGCGCGCGCGGTAATCGTCGCGGTGCAGCATGCTGGTGATGCGCCCGGCCGGACCGGCACGCTGCAGGTCGGCCTGCAGCCGCTCGGCCAGCCAGGTGCCGCCCGACCAGATGCCCACCAGCTGAGACTCGGGGCGCAGCAGCGCCTGTACCCCGCGCCGCAGCTCGGCGTAGAGCGCTTCGGCGTCGAGCGACAGCGTCATGGGTGGGCGGCGCAGGCCATCGGCGCCGCCAGAAACTGCTCGAGGATCAGCGCGGCCGATGCGGCATCCAGGTCACGCGCGCCCTGTGCCGCGGCCTCGACCGTGGTGTAGCGCTCATCGACCTCGTGCACCGGCAGGCCGAAGCGGCCGTGCAACTGGCGCGCGAATCGGCGCGCGCGGCGCGTGTTGTCGTGCTCGGCGCCATCCGGATGAAAGGGCACGCCGACGACCAGCGCGTCGGGCTGCCATTCCTTGAGCAGCGCGGCGATGGCGGCAAAACGCGCCTCGCCTTCGGCCGCCAGCGTGCGCAGGGGCTGCGCGCGGCCGAGCAACTGATTGCCGCAGGCCACGCCCACGCGCCGCGTGCCGAAATCGAAAGCCAGAAAGGACTGCGGGCGCGTCATCGCCAACCCGGTCATGGAAGCCGGCTCAGGCGTGGCCGGCATCCGCACTCAGCATGCGCGGGTCGATGCCCAGCAGGCCCAGCGCACGGGTGTAGCGCTGCTCGGTCGGCGTGTCGAAGATGACGGCCGGGTCGGCGTCCACCGTCAGCCAGCCATTACGGCCGAGTTCGTCCTCCAGCTGCCCCGCGGCCCAGCCGCTGCAGCCCAGCGTGACCAGCATGCGCCTCGGCCCTGCCCCGCTGGAGACGGCTTCGAGCACATCCTTGCTGGTGGTCATCGACAGACCGCCGGGGATCACCATCGTCGAGTTGTAGCCGGGGTCTTCGGCCATCTTGTCGTGCAGCACGAAGCCGCGTTCAGTCTGCACCGGGCCGCCGTAGTAGACCGGCTGCTCGGCCAGTTCCTCACGTGCAAGCAGCGGCAGCTCGACCTTTTCGAACAGGTTCTTCAGCTTGATGTCGATCGGCTTGTTGATCACCAGCCCGAGCGCGCCGCGCTCGGTGTGTTCGCACAGGTAGACCACGCTACCGGCGAAGTTGTCGTCAGCCATCCCCGGCATCGCTATCAGGAACTGGTTGGTCAGGTCGATGCGGTTGAATGTGGACATGACGCATTTTAGTCTGCCGGTCACGGCCAAAGACGGCAAAGACGGCAAAGACGGCGAACGCGGCACACTCTTGCGATGGGAGCGCACATCGACAAGAGCCTGGAGCGTGCGCTGGTCTGGCTGCGGCGCGATCTGCGCGTGGCCGACCACGCGGCGCTGCACCATGCGCTGCGCTCCGCGCGGAAGGTGTGGTGCGCCTTCATCTTCGACCGCGAGATCCTCGACCCCCTGCCGCGCGCCGACCGCCGCCTGGAGTTCATCCGCGACAGCCTGATCGGTGTCGACGCCGAGCTTCGCGCTTTGGGCGCCGCGCACGGCGTCGCCGGCGTGGGGCTGCTGTGGCGCCACGGCGTGGCGGCCGATGAGTTGCCTGCGCTGGCCGCCGCGCTGCGCGTGCAGGCGGTTTACGCGAGCCACGACGACGATCCCTACGCGCTGGCGCGCGACGCCCGCGTGCGCGGCCGGCTGGCCGAAGCGGGTGTCGCGCTGCACACCTCGAAGGACCATGTGATGTTCGAGCGCAGCGAGGTGATGACGCAGTCGGGCACGCCTTTCTCCGTCTTCACGCCCTACCGCGCGGCCTGGTCGAGGGCGCTGCACACCACCCCTCCGAAGCCCTACCCGGTGGCGGCGCTGGCGGCGGCGCTGGCACCGCGGCCCGCCGACGAAGCCGGACTGCCCGGGCTCGAAGCGCTGGGCTTCGAGCCGACGAACCTGCATACGCTTCGTCTGCCCAGCGGCCCGGCGGGCGGCCAAGCGCTGCTGGACGAGTTCCTGCAACGCATCGACCTGTACGACGAAAGCCGCAACTTTCCGGCCATCAAGGGGCCGAGTTACCTGAGCACCCACCTGCGCTTCGGCACGGTGTCGATCCGCCATCTGGTGCGCGAGGC
>Ga0105046_10000428_pt1 | contig 58058 bp, 46 predicted proteins | sample MAT03_FD_78385 | JGI IMG/M metagenome (GOLD analysis project Ga0105046, IMG submission 78385) | Freshwater microbial communities from Lake Fryxell liftoff mats and glacier meltwater in Antarctica - MAT-03 (megahit assembly) | ecosystem: Environmental > Aquatic > Freshwater > Ice > Liftoff...
CGCAGATCGCCCTGCGCAGCGCCCGGGCCCGCGCCGACTACGGCCCCGAGTTTCGCTACGGGCACTACATGGCCCTGCGCTCGTTGTCGGCGCTCGCAGGCACCGCCGCCGGCCTCGGCACCTTGGCCCTGCTCGCGCGCGCCAGACCGGTCCGCGACCTGCTGCTGCGCCTGCGCCCCTCCGGCACCGGCCCCGACGAGGCCACCCGCGCCAAGAGTTGGTTTCGCTTCACCTTCTTCGGCCGCGCCGGCGACACCCGCGTCGTCACCGAGGTCGCGGGCGGCGACCCCGGCTACGACGAGACCGCACGCATGGCCGCCGAGTCCGCGCTGTGCCTCGCGCTCCAGCGCGACCAGCTCCGCGAGAGATCCGGCATCCAGACCACCGCGACCGCCATGGGTGAGCTCCTGCTCGCGCGGCTGCAGGCCGCCGGCATGTCGTTTCGCGTGATCGAGGCCGGCCTTGGAACCTGACCCAAAGGCCAGGCCCGTCGCCACCCACGCGCGCGTGCGCGACCGCCTGCGCAGCCTCCGACTCGTGCTCGGCCTCGTGCTGCTGATCGGTTTGTCCGCGCTGATCGGCGCCAGCGCGACCGCCACCCCGCGGACCGTGCACCTGCACGTCGGGCTGTGGTTCTTCGGTCAATGCGCCACGATCGCCGGCGCCGTCGCCTCGCTGCGTCTGCTGCGACGCCGTCGCTTCGGCGCCCTGCCCTCCACCCGCCTGCCCCGCACCAGCGACGGCCTCGTGTACATCGCGGCCACCGTCGGCGGCGCGCTCGCGCTGACCGCCTTCGCCCCGCGCCTGATCGGCACCGCCTCCGGCCTCGACTGGATCATCGTCGGCCTCGGTCTCGTGCTGCTCGCCGCTGGCCTGCGCGGCGCGGCCCTGTATCTCCTGCGCCCCTGAGGCTACGCTCCCGCGATGTCCAGGGGTCGTCTCGGCAATTGGTACGACCGTGAGGTCCTGGCCCGCATCCTCGACCGAGGTATGCGAGGCGTCGACCCGCTGCGCGGCCCGCTGCTGGCCAGCGCGCACGGGCGTGTGCTCGAGGTCGGCTTCGGCACCGGCGCCAACTTGCCGTTCTACGGCGACGCCGTCACCTCGCTAGTCGCCGTCGAGCCGAGCGCCGGTCTGGCCGCGCATGCCCGGGCCCGCCTGGCCCGCTGGGGTCGGCCCTTCGAGGTGCTCGAGCTGTCCGCCTCGCGCCCGCTGCCGCTCGCGGACGCGTCGTTCGACTGCGCCGTGATCACCTTCGTGCTGTGTTCGGCGCGCCACGTCGCCGCGCTGCTCACCGAGACGCGACGTCTGATGAAGCCCGGCGCTCCGCTCTTGCTCGCCGAGCACATCGTCGCCGAGCACGCCGCGCTGCGCACCGTGCAACGCGCGCTGCGACCGGCGTGGAAGGCATGCCTCGGCGGCTGCGATCCGACCCGCGATCCGCGTCCTGCGTTGATCGCGACCGGCTTCGAGGTCTCCGCGCTCACGCGCGTGCGCCTGGACCTGCCGATCGTCGTGCGCCCGGGCCTCGTCGGCATCGCCCGCGCGCCCTGATCCCGACCACGACGATCAGGTGCAGCCGCCGTCCGCGTTGATCACGGCCCCGCCCGCGGCCTTGAGCGACCCGTCCGCGCCGATCTCGTTACCGCCGGCCTTGCCGCTGCCGTCCGCGGCCACTTCGGCGCCGCCGGCCTTCATGCCGTTCGCGTCGATCTTCGCGTCACCGGCCTGCATCGGGCCGTCCGCGTTGATCTTCGCCCCGCCGGCCTGCATCGAGCCGTCCGCGTTGATCACGGCCCCGCCGGCCTGCATCGAACCGTCCGCGCCCCTCTTGGCGTCCCCGACCTGCATCGCGCCCGGCGTCGCCATGACGGGCTTGACGGGCTTGACGGTCTTGCCGTCCGCGCCGACCTGCACCGCGGCCTCGCCCTTCTTGTCCCCGACGGCGTCGGACGCCCCCGAGAGCAGTCCCACCAGCGCCATCGAACCGATCCAGGAAACCGAGATTTGTGTCATGCGCCGCGCACGCTATCACGAAGTTTTGCGCCTCACGCCTCGTGCGAGTCCGCGCCGACGCCCTCGCTCAGCGCAGCAGCCTCGCTTTGAGGAACTGCTCGCGCGTACCCACGGCCGCGAGCACGTCGCCTGCAGCCAGCGGCGCGCCCGGGTCCACCGGCAGCACCACGCCCGCGCGCGCCCACTCGAGCGCCATCAACCCGGTCTTGCTGCGCAGCTCGAGCGCCGCGAGGCTGCGCCCCGCCCAGCGCCGGCTGACTACCACGTGCTCGAGGATGATCCCCTTGCCGAGCCCGACCTCGTGCCCCGCCGAGCTGTCCCCGTGCAGATGCAACTCCTCCTCTTGCTCGCCGAGCACCTTGTCACTGTAGTGGGCCAGCAGGTCCCCGCGCCGGATGACGCCGAGCAGCCGCCGTTCGTCGTCGACCACCGGCAAGAATTCCATCCCCGAGCGCGCCGACGCCAGCATCGCCCCCGCGAGCGTGTCGCCCGGATACAGGAACGGCAGCCCCGCCGTGCCCATCAGATCGGCCGCGGTCGAGGCCGCGTGGATCTCCCCGTTCAACATGCGCCGCGCCAACTGATTACCGTTGATGAAGCCGACCACCGCGCCGGTCTCGTCGACGATGAAGGTCGCGCGCAGGTCGGCGTCGAGGGTCGCCTTGCGGATCGTCTCGAGGTCGGCGGTCGGCGGCAACACCCCCGTGGGTGGCTGCATCAGCTCGTTCACGTGGCCGCGCTTCATCACCTCGACCTCGGCCTCGCGCCCGAGCATCACCCCGCGCAGCCGCAGTTGCTCCTTGAAGTAGCTCAGCGGGTACACGCGCCGGGCCACGAACACCGACATGATGCAGCCCAGCATCAGCGGCAAGATGATCGAGTAATCGTGTGTCAGCTCGAAGATGATGACGATCGGGGTCAGCGGCGCGTGCATCGTCGCCGCGAAGATCGCCCCCATGCCGACCAGCGCGTACGAGCCCAGGCTCTCCGTGCCGGGCCCCAGCGCCCAACTGGCGAACACACCGACCACCGTCCCCAGGCACGCCCCGACGTAGAGCGACGGCATGAACACCCCGCCAAAGCCCCCGCTGCCGACCGTCAACGCCGTCGCCACCATCTTCAGGGCCCCCAGCGCGAGCGCCATCTTCCAGCCGAGGCTGCCGTCCAGCGCCCGCGCCAGCGTCGAGTGACCCGGACCGAGCAGCTCGTTGGACACCAGCGCCGCCAGCAAGCCGACCCCGAGCGCGCCGATCGCCGGCTTTACCCACGTCGCCACGCGCAGCCGGTCGAACCACCGCGTCACCGCGATCATGCCGCGCCCGAAGCCCGTGCCGACCAGCCCCGCCAGGGCCGCCAGGGCCAGGAAGAACAGCATCTCGATCAGCATCCCCTCGCCGTGCGAGACTGTCTGAAAGGTCAGGTGCTCGCCACGGATAGCGTGCGAGGTCAGCGTCCCCGCGACCGCCGCCACGATCAACGGCACGAACACCGACATCGTCCCGACGTTGCCGCCGATCGCCCCGCCGAACACGATCTCGACCGTAAAGATGACCCCCGCCAGCGGCGCGTTGAAGGCTGCCGCGAGGCCGCCCGCGCAGCCGGCCCCGACCATCGACAGGTGCCAGCGCATGCGCAGGCCGAAGAAGCGCGAGACCACGCTGCCGACCGCGGCCCCGATCGCCACCGACGGCCCCTCGTGTCCGCACGACCCGCCGCTGCCGATCGTGATCCCCGTGCCGAGCCCGACGAGCACCGCCTGCCGCCCGCCGATCCGCCCGCCGCCGCGCGCGACCGACTCGATGACCGCCGGGATCCCGGCCACCGGCGGCTGCGCGAGCACCCGCCCGAGCACCAGGTGCAGCCCGCCCGCCAGCAGACCGCCGAGCACCGGCACCCCGAGCACGACCACCCAGCGCAGCAGCGAGTCGCCGCCGTCGCCGCGGGGGAACAGCTCGATCGCGTAGTCGATCCACGCCAGCAAGGCGCCCGCCGCCGCCCCGCTGGTCACGCCGACCAGCGCCGCCATCAGGATCAGGAACACGTGATCGTCGCGGATCACCACCGCGAGCTGACGCCCCAGCAACAGCCCGAGCGCCGACCACAAGCCCGCCAGGCGCCTGCCGCTCGGCAACGCCTGGAAGAACCCGGTCGCCTGCACATCGACCTCGATCCGCGGCGCCGACCTTGACGACGCGGCGGCCGGGGACGCAGCCGTCGTGCCGGTCACGCGCACCGCCGTGGCGCTCGTCGACGTGCCCGTCGGGGCGCTCGCGGCGGCCTCGGGCGTGGGCTCGGAGGGGTCCATCGCGGCGCCCACACTAACAACTCTCGCGCCGCTCCGGGCGCTCAGCGTCGGCGGCGACGCAGCAGCGCCAGCAGCCCGATCAGCAGCCCCGGCGCGCGCGCGGGCGCCTCCGTGCATCCGCAACCCCCGGCCTCATCCTGGCCGCCGCCGTCGGCATTTCCTGAAGTCCCGGTCGACCCGCCGGTGGCACCGGAGTCCGACCCGCCGGGATCACCGGTCGGCGCGTCACCGTCGTCGGACCCCTCGGACCCCTCGGGCCCACCCGTCGCGTCGCCGGTGCTGGCGTTCGTGGCCCCGGCCTCGTCACCCGTGCCGCCACTGGTCGCGCCGGACTCGCTGCCAGTCTCACCCGCGCTGTCGCTGCCGCCCTCGACCGCGCACTCCTTGAAGCCTGGCGCGACCAGCCAGCCCGGGTTCTCGGGCGTGCTCGCCTCGTACACGCCGATGTCGGGCGGGCCCTGGTGGCGCAGGAGACAGTTGAAGTCGTCGATGGCGTAGTACTTCGGCTCCGCGGTGTCGATCAGCGGCGAGCCGAGCGGCAGATAAAATTGCAGCGCCGCCGGGTCACTAAACGCCGTCGCCAGCGGACCGCCGTCGAGCGTGCCGGTGTCGACGCCCTCGATCCCGCCGATCACCGCGTTGGCCGCCAGGACCGCCGTACCGGCCCCCTGCGCCAGCTTGATCGCCGTCCCGCCCTCGCAATAAAACGCGTTGTTGGCGATGACGATGTTCACGCCGGCGGGGAAGTCGTTGCCGCGCATGCACGCGTCGCCGGCCCCGGTGACCGTGTTGTGGATGATCGTCAGGTCCTTCACGAGCTCGCCCTGCGAGGCCTTGGCCGCGATCCCCGACGCGCCGGTGTTGGCGACGATGTTGTTGCGCACGATGACGTCGCCGACCGTCTGGATCCCGTTGTCGATCACGTTCCACACCACGTTGCCCTCGACGATGTTGCCCGGCATACCCTGCGTGCCGTACATCGTGATGCCCGGGTACTTCACGTCGTGGATCACGTTGTGGCGCACGGTCGTGCCGTACGACCCGGTCTTGAACTCGATGCCGTCGCCTTGCTCGCCCGCCAGCGTGTCGTGACACCAATTGAACTCGACCAGCGAGTCCCACACCTTGCACGCGCCCTCGTTGCAGCCGAGGTACATGCACTCGCCGGGCCCGCCGCCCATGCCGGTGTCGTGGATGTGCACCTTGCGGATCGTGATCGCCTCGTAGCTGTTGTCGGGCCGGTTGCACGACACCCCGACATCACCGACGTGGTGAATGTGCAGGTCCTCGAACACCGCGTGCGCCGAGGTCCCGACCCGCACCCCGTGCGATCCGCCGCTGATCTCGAGGTCGCGCAGCGTGTACCAACTGCCCTCGACGTTGATCGCGTTCTGCTCCGGGATGCCCTCGATGATCACCGCCTCGCCCGCGCCGCCGCGGATCACGATCGGCAGCGCCTCGGTCCCGGCGAGCACCAGGTTCACGTAGCCCGGGACCTTGTAGGTGCCCGCGTGCAGCACGAACTCATCGCCGGCCTTGGCGGCCTGCAGCTTGCCCCACGGGTCGTCTTGCGGGGTCAGGTCGATCGTCGCGGCGAACACCAGAGCGGACCAGATCATGTCGGCGAGCCTATCATCCCGGAAGCTGGGTGGTCGCGGCCGGGTGTACGCGTTAACATCGCGCGCATGACCGTCATCTTTTGCCACGGCCTCGAGAGCACGCCGCACGGCCGCAAGTACCAGGCGCTCGTCGCCGCCGGGCTCGACGTCGTCTCGCCGGACTTTCAGGGCCAAAACCTGGCCGCCCGCGTCGCCACCCTGGAGCCCGTGCTACGCGCGACCGCGGACCCCGTGCTGGTCGGCTCGAGCTACGGCGGCATCACGGCCCTGTGCGCCGCGATCCGCTTCGTCGCCGCGGGCGGCACCCTGCGCGGCATGGTGCTGTGCGCCCCGGCGCTGGCCCACAGCGAACCACCGGCCGACGCCATGCTCCTGCGACCGCCCGCGCCGACGATCATCATCCACGGGATCCGCGACGCCGTCGTCCCCGCCGCCGTCAGTCAGGGCTTCGCGTCCGCGCACCCGGACGTCCAGTTGGTGCTCGTCGACGACGAGCACCAGCTCGCGGGCAGCATCGAGATCATCGTCGCCGCCACCCGAGCCATGGCCCTCGGGCTGCCCTTCTCGGCCTGATCTCGGCCTGATCTCGGCCTGATCTCGGCCTGATCTCGGCCTGATCTCGGCCTCAGTCGGCGCGGCCGAGCAGGGCGAGCAGCGCGGGCAGCATGATCAAGCTGGCGACCAGGCATGACGTGATCCCGAGGACCATCGCCAGGCCGAGCGTGCTCATGCCGCCGTAGTCGCCGAGCATCAGCGCCGCGAAGCTGGCGACCGTCGTCATCGCCGAGAGCACCACCGCGCCGCCGGTGCTGCGCACCAGGTCATCGAGCTTGGCGACCCCGCCGTGCAGCCGCGCGCTCTCCTGGTAGCGGTGCATCAGGTGGACCCCGAACGCCGTGCCGATGCCGATCACCAGCGGCAGCGCGACGATGTTGGCGACGTTGAAGTGCAGGTCGATGACCGCCATCACGCCGAGCATCCACAGCCACCCAAGGCCGGTCGGGACCAGGGCCAGGGCCGCGTCACGCGGGCTGCGGAGCTGAATGACGATGACGATGAAGATCAGCACCGCCGCCAGCGCAGCCGCGCGACGAAAGCCGGTGATGATCATCGTCTCGTGCAGGTTGATGTTGACCGCGAGGCCCGAGACGTCCGGGTCGACCCCGGCGACCGCCGTGCGAAACGCCCCCGCCGTCTCCGACTCCCACGCCGAGCCGGACGGGATGACGTAGAGCGCGACCCCCTCGCCCTGGCCCGCGCGCGCCACGAAGCGCTCGCGAAACAACAGCGGGAGGTCGGTGGCGAGGTAGTGCCCGCGCTCGGCGACCGCGCTGGCGGTCGTGACGGCGCGGCGCAGCAGCTCGGCCAGCCTCGGCTCGACCTCCGCGAGGCGCCGCTTGCCGGGCTCGTCGAGGCCCTCCAGCCGCGTCTTGAGCGCCCGGAACGCGGCGATCGCCGCGTCGACCTCGGCCGTGCTTTGCCCGGCCTGCGCGAGCCCGAAGCGGACCTCGTCGAGGCCGTCGGCGACCGCCCCGACCTTCGGGATCAGCAGCTCCGGCGTGGTCTTTTGCGCGGCCAGCTTCGCGTAGTCGGGGACCCGACCGAGCGCAGCCAGGCCGCCCTGCAGCGCCTTGAGCTCGGTCGGGCCCAGCGGGGGCAGCAGGTCGGTCGCCGTCTGCACGCCGCCGACCTCGGGCAGCGCGCGCAACTGGGCGGCCATCACCGTGGCGCGCTCGACGTCTGGCGCCGACACGCTGGCGTAGACGGGGCTCATCAGCGGGTCCATCTCGAGCACATCGAGCGCCTGGGCGCTCTCCGTGTTCGCCGGCAGGAAGTCGAAGTAGCGCGAGTTGAAGCCGATCCGCGGCAGCGCGATCGCCCCGGCGATGCCACCCGCGAACCCGAGGATCACGAGCGGGACGCGAAACCGATACACCAACTTCGTCAAGGTGCGAAGCCCCGGCGGCTCCTTGGCGACCGGCACCGCCGTCGCCGAGGGCACGACCGCCGATGCACCGTCGTCTCCGGGGATCGGCGGCGTCGCGCCGATGCCCGCGCCGCCGCGGCGCAGCAGCAGCGCCGGCAGCACGAGCAACGAGGTCAGCACCATGAACACCAGGCCGAACGCCGTGATCAGGCCGAGCTCCCCGTAGGCGGTGAACTCCGTCATCAGCGTGGTCAGGAAGGCGATCGCCGTGACGACCGCGCCGAGCACGATCGCCGGTCCGGTCTGCACGACCGAGGCCTTGATCGCGGCGTCGATGTTCGCGCCGGCGCGTCGCTCCTCGTTGAAGCGGTAGATCACGTGCACCGCGAAGTCGATGCCGAGGCCGAGCAGCACCGCGACGAAGCTCGAGGTGATCAGGTTCAAGGTCCCGTAGCCGAGGCGCACATACGCCAGCGTCAGCGCCACGCCGTACAGCAGCGGCACCAGGACGATGATCGTCTGGCGGATCGATCGCAGCATCAACAGACACAGCAAGAGGATCGCCACGCCCGAGGCGATGCTCGAGCGCAGCGTGCCGCGCTGGATGATCTTCTGCTCGTCGACGATCATCGCCGGTAGGCCCGTGATCTTGAGCGTCATGCCGGCCGGCGCGTCCGCCATCGCCTCGGCCTTGATCGCCTCGAGCCGGGCCACCAGCGGGGCGACGTCGGTCACCTCGTCGCCCGCGAGCCGCGGGAACATCGTGACGACGTGGTGCTGCCCGTCGACCGTCGTCAGGTAGCCGCGCGCGTCGCGACCGGGCGTGGCCGGCCCGCTGGCGGCCATGCGATCCATAACGTCCTCGCCAGCGAGGTAGGCGTCGAAGGTGGCGGCGACGCCCGCGAGCCCGCGCAGGCCCTCGGCGGCCTGCGCCGGAGCTTGCGCCGGAGCCTCGCCATCGAGCCCGGCCTGGATCTGCTGCTCGAGCGCGCCGAACCACGCCGGCAAGCCGCCCTCCAGCACGTCGGCCACCTTCAGATCCTTCGGGAGCCCCGCGACCGCCTGGGCCAGGGCGTCCGGCTTTTGCAGCAGCAACACCTCGGCGACCTCGTCGGGCCCGACCCGCGCGAGCACCCTGCCCTCGAGTCCAGCGTCCTGCTTGAGCTTGCCCGCGACCTCGTCGACCAGCGCCTGACGGTCCGCAGGTGTACCGCCCGAGATCAGCATCACTGGCGCGTCCGGATTCCCGAAGCGCTCGAAGAAGCGGAGCATCCGCGCCTGAGCCGGGTTCTCGGCCGAGACCAGGCCGAAGCGCGAGGTGCTGACGCCGAGGCCCAGGGCGATGTACGCCGCGCCAGCGACCAGCGCGCCCGAGACGGTGAGGACCACGAGTGGATGCCGCAGCGGGATCGCGGCGATCCTTGAGAAGATCCGTTGGGCGGGTGACACAGCCATTTTGAGCGCCCTACCTATACCAGGGTGTTCCCCACATGACAGCCGCGAGGCCGGTCGCCGCGCGTGATCCGCGGCAGGAAAAACGTCGTTCACACGGGTCACGAGAGATACAATCGCGGGCATGCGCCCCCTCGCGCTCACCCTCGCATGTCTGCTCGGCCCGCTCGCCGACCTCGCGTGCGCCCATACCGGCGGCTTCGGCGGCGACGACCGGACCGCGATCGTGGCGGTGTTGCGCGCGCAGCAGGACGCCTGGAACCGCGGCGATCTCGAGGGCTTCCTGCGCGGCTACGAGCCCTCGCCGGATCTCCTGTTCACGTCGGGCGGCAAGGTCCGTCGCGGCTTCGCGGCCACCCGGGCCCGCTACCAGTCCCGCTACCTCGGCAGCACCGCCGCAAGCACAGCCGAGAGCCGCACAGCGAATCGAATGGGACAGCTCGAGTTCGAGGTGCAAGACATCCGCGGCCTCGGTCGCGACGGCGCCATCGTGCTCGGCCACTGGCGCCTGACCAGCACCCCCGAGGCCGGTGAGGGGGTCTTCAGCCTGGCATTTTTGCGCACCCCCGCGGGCTGGCGCATCGTCCACGACCACACCTCGCTGGCGACTCCATGAGCATGTGTCCGGCGCGACTGTCCGCGCCTGGCCTCCGCTTCCGCGACATCGCCCTGCCGGCTGCGTGAGCCGCCAGGGGCTCCGTCACGGGCCTGCCGATCTTTCGCCGCCCGGGGCAGCAGGGGTGCTGTATAGTCCCCCGGTCCTGTTTTTCAACTCGGGCTTTAACGGAGTGTTGCAATGCGAATCGCGTCGGGTTCCCTGATCCTTACTATCTCCTTCCTGCAGTTCGCTTGCGGTGACAACGGCGGTGCCACCACCGATACGCAAGGTCAGACCGCGAGCTCTGTGACGATCGACCCCAGCGTCGCGACCACCGCGCAGACCGAAGGGACCACCGCCGGCGCGACCGATGCGCCGACCGGTGGCACGGACGCCGGCACCAACATGACCACCCCGCCGACCACCGGCGACGACACGACCACCGACTCGATGACCACGGCGGTCGACCCGACCACCAGCACCGACGGCACCACCACCGACGACCCGAGCGCCGGCAACACGACGACCACCACGATGACGCCGTGTGACGAGATCAAGGCCACGCTCAAGCCGGTCGAGCCGAACATCATGCTCGTGCTCGACAAGTCGGGCTCGATGGTCGCCAACCCCAACGGGTTCTGGGACCACGACGCCGACGCCAACACCCCGAAGATCACGCGCTGGAACAGCCTCTACCAGGTCGTCCAGTCGATCCTCACCGACTACAACGACGTCATCAACTTCGGCGCCAACCTGTTCCCCTCGACGGCCGCCGTGGCGAAGTACGACGCGAGCGCCTGCGTCGTGAACGCGGTGGTCGAGATCCCGGTCGCCGCGAAGAACAAGGACGCGATCCTCAACGGCATCCCGCAGGCCGGCGAACTCAAGCTCTTCGGCGGCACCCCGGCCTCCGCCGGCGTCTCCGCGGCGCTCGCCCACCTCAAGAGCCTCGACCCGGGCGTCCCGCGGGCGATCCTCCTGGTCACCGATGGCGCGGCCAACTGCGCGGCCGGTGCCCCGCTCCCGGGCCTGTTCGAGGCCTACGACCAGAACCTGCACACCGTCGTGAAGGCCGCGCTCACGGACGACGGCGTCCCGACCTACGTGGTCGGCATCGACACCAAGGACATCGTCAGCAACAACGACCCGGACGGCAACCCCAACGCCACCAACACCTATCAGAAGCTCAACGAGCTCGCGATCGATGGCGGCAAGCCCAAGGACGACCCGAACGAGAAGTTCTACAACGCGGTCAACCAGATCCAGCTCAAGGCCGCCCTCGACCTGATCGCCGCGGACGCCCTCAGTTGCACGATCCCGCTGACGTCTGAGCCGGCCTTCCCGGAGAAGACCAAGGTCATCGTCGGCGGCAATGACATCCCGATGGTCACCGACTGCGCCAACGAGAGCGGCTGGGTCTACGACAACCCGGGTGGCCCGTACACCGCCATCATCCTGTGCGGCGCCGCCTGCGAGGACCTCAAGACGGCCAAGGCCGCGGACGTCGAGTACTACTGCGACGCCGGCTGATCCGCTCCCATCGCTCGCGCACGCTCAGCGGCCGGCAGACTCGCTCTGCCAGCCGCTGAAGTCATTTAAGCCAAAGCATGCTCCTCGTCGGTCATGGCGCCGGTCTGTGCCACTGTCAGACCCGATATTCGTGAGCGACCCTGGGCGGCATACACGACATCTGCGTCACTGTCCGTTGCTCGCCGCAAGGCGCGTCGCGCATGATCGAGCGTCGGGGCCAGCGCGATTGCGATTGTGCCGACCGCGCGGACATGCCTAACTTGAGACCATGCGCCGTTCATCACTTGGACTGACCAGCCTCACCCTCCTGTCCGCTCTCGCCGGTTGCGGCGACGACAACCCCGCCGACACGAACGGTCCGACCGGCCCGACCTCGATCACGACGATCACCTCCGCGGCCACGACCAGCACGGTTGATACGACGGGCGGCGATCCGACCGCGACCACGTCATCGAGCCCGACCACCTCGGGCGGCACGCCGGGCACCGACACCCAGGGCGAGACCACCAGTCCGCCCGACACCACGACCGACTCCGACACCACCGGGCCAGGCGGCTGCGGGGCGTGCCCGCAGGGCCAATTCTGCAACGCCGACGCCTGCGAGCCCGGCTGCGACGACGACGACGACTGCAGCGTGCCCGCGGTCTGCGACCTCGGTAGCCACACCTGCAAGGGCTGCCTCGACGACGCCGGTTGCGGGCTCGGCACGGTGTGCGACGCCGGCACCTGCGTGCCCGGCTGCAGCGACACCCAGCCGTGCAACGACGGCCTCGCCTGCTGCGCGGGCGGCTGCTTCGACCTGCTCGCCGACCCGCTCCACTGCGGCGGCTGCGACACCCCCTGCCCGGTCCCGCCGAACGCGGCCGCGGTCTGCGGCGACAGTATGTGCGGCCTCGGGGCCTGCGAGCCCGGCTTCACCAACTGCGACGGCGACGTCGGCAACGGCTGCGAGGTCAGCGGTGACTGCCAGTGCACGCCGGGCGAGCAGACCGCCTGCTACACCGGCCCTGACGGCACCAAGGACCTCGGCATCTGCAAGGGCGGCCTGCAGACCTGCAACGCCCAGGGCACCGGCTACGGCCCGTGTACGGGCGAGGTCTTGCCGCTCGGCGACGACATCTGCAGCAACGGCCTCGACGACAACTGCAACGGCGTCAAGGACGAGGACCCGGACGCCGACAAGGACGGTTGGACCGTGTGCGGCGGCGACTGCTGCGACGTCGTCGGCGCCAACTGCCTCAACCCCGAGCTCGTCAACCCTGGCGCCTTCGAGGTGATGGGCAACATGGTCGACGACGACTGCGACACCAAGCAAGACAACATCATCCCCGCCTGCGACAACGGCCTGGCGACCAACTCGGCCGACCCGCTCGAGTACGCCAAGGCGATCGACCTGTGTCAGTTCACGGTCGAGAGCCCGCCGCTCAAGGACAAGAAGTGGGGTGTGATCAGCGGCCTGTTTAGTCGGTCCAACGGCGCCGGAAACCCCGCCGCGGTCGCGCGATCGATCCGCGACGGCTTCGGCGCCAACGTCCCGCCCAAGGCCAACACCCGCCTCGCGGTGCTCTCGACCGGCAACGCGGCCGACGCCTCCGACGCCAACCCGAACTTCGCCAAGTTCCAGGGTGGCAGCGACCTCAACAGCGAGGCCGCCGTCCCGGCCGACTGGCTCGCGCTCAACAACAACAACTTCCCCAACGTCGCCGGCTGCCCCGAGCCACAGGGCGGCACCACCGGCAACGACACGATCCAGCTCAAGCTGCGGATCCGCGTGCCGACCAACGCGCTGTCGTTCAACACCAAGATCTACTTCTTCTCGTCCGAGTACCCCGAGTGGGTGTGCAGCGCCTTCAACGACTTCTTCGTCACGCTCGTCGACTCGACCGGCGTCGGCAACCCGACCGACAAGAACATCGCCGTCTACAAGGACGCCCAAAACACGCTGTTCCCGGTCGGCGTCAACCTGGTCAAGACCGCCAACGGCCTGTTCACGCAGTGCAAGAACGGCGCGATCGGCTGCGGCGGCGGTGCCGTACCCGGCAACTACATGGGATGCGTCGGCAACAACGAGCTCGTCGGCACCGGCTTCGATCCCCTCAACCCCGCCCCCCAGTTCGCCAACGACCCCGGCTACTGCGGCGCCAACAACCAGGTCGGCGGCGGCACCGGCTGGCTCAAGATGTCCGGCAACGTCAAACCGGGCGAGACCATGGAAATTCGCTTTACGATCTGGGACACCGGCGACGGCTTCTATGACTCGGTGGTCCTCCTCGACGACTTCCAGTGGTCGCTGCAGGCCTCGCAGCCGGGCGTGCAGCCGGGCTGACGTTTGGCCATGCTTCGCCGACGGTGCCGGCGGGACGTCAGCGTGCAAGACCCGGTCTTTCAGACCGGCTCATGCACGCTGCTCGTACGTGCGATGGGTTCGCCTCTCGACGTTCTTCTCGGCGTCGATCGCAACGGATGTAACGGTTGGAACGGTGGGCTAGCGCGCGGTTGGGAGGCCGGCGAAGGCCTCCTGGATGCGTGACAGTCCGGAGCGCAGGCTGTCGTCGTCGGTGGCGTACGAGATGCGCAGGAAGCCGGGCGTGCCGAACGCGGTGCCGGGAACGGTGGCGACGAGCTTCTGTTCGAGCAGCCAGGTGGCGAGGGCGAGGTCGTCGGCGAACTGCGTGCCGGGGCCGAGGTGGCGCGAGATGTCGGCGTACAGATAGAAGGCGCCGTCCGGGGGGAAGGTGTCGACGCCGGGCAGTGTGGCGAGGCCGGCGAGCATGAATTCGCGGCGGCGCGTGAACGCGGCGTGCATCTCGCGGACCACGGCCTCGCAACTGGGGTCCTTGAGCGCCGCGAGGGCGGCGACCTGCGACGGCGTCGCGGGTCCCGAGGTCATGTGGCCTTGCAGCTTGCTCGCCGCCGCGACGATCTTCGCCGGCGCGAGCATGAAGCCGATGCGATAGCCGGTCATCGCGAAGCTCTTCGAGACGCCGTCGACGACGATGATCTGGTCGGTGAGGCCGGCGAGCGCCGTGAAGGCGCTGGCATGCACGAAGTCGCCGTAGACCAGGCGGCGGTAGATGTCGTCGATCAGCAGCCAGCACTGCGGCGCCCGGGCGACCATCACCTCGGCGAGCGCGCGCAGCTCGGCGGCCGAGTAGCCGGTGCCGGTGGGGTTGGTCGGGTTGCCGATCACGATGAAGCGGGTGCGCGGGGTCAGGGCCGCCTCGAGGTCGGCGGGTTGCAGGCGCCAGCCGTGCTCGCGGCGGGTGCTAGCGATCACCGGTACGCCGTCGCCGAGCTTGACCATGTCGACGTACGAGACCCAGTACGGCGCCGGGATGACGACCTCGTCGCCGGGGGCGAGGGTCACCATGAACAGGTTGGCGAGGCTGTGCTTGGCGCCGCAGGACACCAGGACCTCGGCTCGCGCGACCGGGCGGCCGTGGTACGCGGCGAGCTCGGCCGCCGCCGCGTCGCGCAGGTCGGGCATCCCGGCGACCGGCGTGTAGTGGACCGGATTCGCGGCGAGGAAGCGGGTCACCGCCGCGGTGACGGCCGCGGGCGGGCGGAAGTCGGGCTCACCGGCGCTGAAGTTGAGGATCGCCTGGCCCTGCGCCTTGAGCTCGCCGGCCCGCGCAGAGATCGCCAGGGTGGGCGACACGCTCAGCATGCCGGCTCGCGCATTCGTCTGAAGTTCGATCGTCGGCATGGTCGTGCGGCTCCAGCTTAGCGGCTCGCGCTGCCCGCCCAGCGGAGAAAATCCACCCCGGTCTGGCCGTAGCGGCGCGAGGCCTCGAGCACGAAGCCCTCTGGCCACGCGGGGAGCGCGAGGGTGCGATCGTGCTCACACACCACGATCGCGTCCGGCAGCAACCAGCCGGCCGCCAGCGCCGGTGCCACAACCGGCAACAGGGCCGCGGTGTCCTCGTACGGGGGATCGAGCAGGACGAGTGAGAAGGGCCCACCGACGGCCGCGGGCAGGCCCCGAAGGACCTGGCGGGCCTGCCCGGGACACACCCGCACGCGGTCGGCGAGCGCGAACTCACGGATCTGTTCGGCCAGGAACTTGAGCACACGCGGGTGCTGCTCGACGAGCGTGGCACGGGCCGCACCGCGGCTGACCGCCTCGATCGCGAGGGCACCGCTGCCGGCGAACAGATCGAGGACCACCGCGCCCGGGAGACCGAGGTGCAGGCGGTCGAAGATCGCCTCGCGGACCTTCGAGCCGGTCGGTCGCACGCCGATCGCAGGCGGCAGCGGCCGAAGCACCCGCCCGCGAAGCGTCCCTGCTCCGACCCGCTGCATCCGCTGGGAGTAGCCCAGACGGGGCCGGCCTGTAAAGCCGAACATGGCCCCGAGGACAGGTCCAGGGGGCCACCGACGCCGCCGGGCGAGCCGGGCCGCTCAGGCGCGGGCCATCGCGGGCAGCGCGAGCAGGCCGGGGCGCCGCAGGCCGGGGGAGCGCAGTATGTCGGCGACCTCGGCTTGCAACGCGTCGTCCTCGCGGCCGAGGCGGTCCCAGCCCTCGCGCAGTTGCCGGCGGCGACGCACGGCGGCGACGACCATCAGCGGCGACAGGGCGGCGAGCGGCAGGCCGCCGGAGCTGACCACCGGGAACCACACGAAGCGACCGGTGAGGCCGCTGCGCCACTCGCCGTCGAGCTCGCCGAGGCTACGGCCGTAGGCCTTGATGAAGGCGGCGTCGAAGTTGGTGCCGCGCCGGATCTCGCTCATCACCTGGCGCAGGTCGGAGCCGTCGGCGTCGCGGAAGCGAAGGTGGTTGACGAAGTCGCGGGCCGCCGCGTAGCTGACGGTCGCGGCGATCGAGTCGATGCCGTGGAAGTTCTCCTCGAGCTTATCGAGGGCCGGCACACCCGGGCCGAACACCGCGCCGGCGAGGGTCTGGCTGCGCAGCAGGTCGATCTCATTGCCGAAGCTCTCGGCCACGCCCTCGTGGAACCAGCGCGGGACCTCGTGACCATCGGTGGCGCGGTAGAGGGCGACGTGGGCCATCTCGTGGCGCAACAGGGAGTCGAGGTCGGTGCGCGAGCCGTCGGGCGCGTGCTGGGAGATGACGATCTCGCCGCTCTCGCTGTGGGCCACGCCCGCGGCCCAGCGCGGCATGCCGGTCGCCTCCGCGATCCGACCGGCGTGGGCGACGTAGTTGATCGTCAGTTGATCGTCGAGGTCACCGGCCAGCGCCTGCTCCATCTCCGACCACCACTCGGGGATGTACTCCACGAGCTGCATCGCCTCGTCGTGCAGGTTCGGGTCGTAACGCAGGGTGACGCGGCCGACGGTGACCTCGCGGGTCGCCGTCGACAGCTCCCAGCCGGCCGGCGTACCGGACTCGGCGCGGGCGCTGGGGACCGGGCCGAGGATTACAATGGCCGCCACGAGCGCGAGAGACACGGAGAGAAACCAGCGCCCGAAACGTGCCGCAAAGGTCATCGGCCCACTGTGATCACGACCGTCTCCCGGCGCAAGCTGTTGGCCAACACCAGGCCGATCGCTAGCCCGACGGCCAGGATCGCCCCGCCAGCGATGAGACCTGTCCGCAGCTTGCGACCGATCCGAACCTTGCGCTCCTTGGCCCCGCCGCGGACCAACGTCCGGTGCTCGTCCCACAGGACCCCGACCAGGCCGACCTCGTTCGCGGCCGCCTGACCCCGCACCGCCAACTCGCGGTCGAGGCGGCAGTCGCGGGTGACGAGCACCGCGTCGTCACGGTCAGGCAGGTACTCGAGCAAGATCACGAGGTCGTCGCGGCGCTCACGGCAGATGGCCCTGCCCTCGCCTGCCCCCGCCCGCAGCCGGCGCACCTGGGTCGCGGGGGCGCTCGAGCTCCGGGCCGAGCGCTCGAGCGCATCCACCACGGCCTTCTCTGGCTTCGAGCCCGGGGCCGAGGGCCCGAGTCCGACCGCGACGGTGATGCGAGCCGGCTGGTCGTCGGTGATCGCGTTCGTCGGGGACGGTACGCGTGGCGTCGACTGCACCGAGTCCGCGAGGCTCGGCGCGACCTCGCTGGCCTCCTCATCTTCCTCGCCTGGCGCTTCGGACATGTCCTCGGGGCCAGGCTCATCGCTGCGCACCTCGACCGCGAGCGGCACGTCGGCGTCGCGGCGCAGCGGATCGATCGCGGTCGCGTGCGCCGGCCCGCCCGCGACGAGCAGAGCGACCAGCAGCGGCCACGCGGGCCACGGGCTTTGGACAGGGCGCACGCTGGCGTTTCTCGCGCGGGGGGCTGCCTGTGTCAACCGCCGCGCTGCGATCCTGCGGTCACGCGCTGCGAGCTACCACGCGCCCGCGGCATGGCACCCGCAGATTTATTCCCGCCGGGGCCCGCGCGTCACGCCGCGATCGCGGCGGCCGCGACGTCCTCGCTGCGGATCCCGAAGTGAGCCCGGACCTGCTCGAGCGGCCAGGTGAGCATCGGCTCCCAGTCGGCGCCGAACAGCGGGCGGGTGGTCTGCCCGAGCCGCCAGCCGCGGGCGATCGCCTCCATGCGGCGCGGGCCGTCCTCCGGCGCGAACAGCAAGCTATTGAGCAGGCCGCCCGAGAGGATCACGTAGCCGAGACCCGAGCCGAGCTGGGCGATGCTGAAGGCCTGCAGCCCGATCTCGCTGGCGACGTCGGTGTCGTAGCCGAGCACGGTGTGCCACAGGTCGTGGGTGCGCTCCATGTGCAGCTTGAAGCGCGCGGCGTCGGAGCTGGCCTCTGCCCCGCTGTGATAGAGGCCGGTCGGATCGAGGCCGCGCTGGTCGAGGAAGTCCGCGAAGGCGCGCCCGAGGCTGCCCTCGGGCATGCGGCGCAGCACCGGCGGCTCGACGCGCAGCGGCTTGATGTCGCTGGCCAGGTAGGTGCGCACGGCCGGCAGCGCCAACATCTTCGCCAGGCCCGGCGAGGGGCTGTCGGTGAGCGAGTCGGCGAGCGCGAACACGAGGTCGAGGCGGCCGGTGTCGCGGACGAGGCTGAGGTACGTGCTGCCGAAGCGCAGGAGGTTGACGATCTTTCGCATGCGAGGCTCCGTTGTGGGGTTGCCAGAAAGATGAGCCTTTGCTCAGATATCGGCCACTCGCGTTTGCCCGATGGTCGCCCCCGCCCGCAAAGTCCGCCCGAAGCCCCGCCGCAGCCCCGTTCAAGGCCGGGCCCAGGCGACCGTCGACGCGATCCTGAAGGCGGCCGCTCAGATCCTGGCGCGCCACGGGGCCGAGGCCGCGACCACCAACGCGATCGCGGAGCGGGCCGGCGTCAGCGTCGGCTCGCTGTATCAATACTTCGCCGACCGCGAGGCGCTGACGACCGAGCTGGTGCGTCGGCACGTGGCGATGATGCAGGAGGTGCTCACCGGGGCGCTCGTGGGGCTGTCGGCGCGCCCGCCCGACGAGGCGGTCGCGCAGCTGGTGGCGGCGATCGTCGCGGCCCACCGCGTCGCCCCGCGGCTGCACCAGGCGCTGCACCAGTCGCTCGCGCACGGCAAGGTCGACGCGATCGATCACTTCGAGTCAGAGCTCGAGATCCTCGTGTGGCACGCGCTGCGCGAGCACCCTGCCCTCGACCTCGCGGACCCGCAGCTGACGGCGAGCGTGCTGGTGCGGGCGCTCGGCGGGTTGATCCGCACGACCCTGCGCCGCGAGCCCGAACGCATCGACGACCCCGCGTTCGCCGGGGCGATGACCGGCATGATCCTCGGCACGCTCGAGCGGGCGCGGCGCTAGGATCCAGCCGCCTTCCCAGCCGCGACGTCCACGGCGAACTCCGGGCCCGGCCGCTGTCGTTTCGCTGCGACTCAGGTGCCGCGCGCGGGGCGTTTGCGGTCGGCGAACCAGCCGCGGTAGCGCTGCATCTTGGCGCCCTGCTCGGCCGGCGCGCGGCGGCCACAGGTGCGCAGCTCGTCGCTGCCTGGCGCGGCGCCCCAGCGCAGCTCGGGGCAGTCGTTGGGGTTGTAGGCGGCCTCGAGCGCGGGCGCGCGCTGCATCAGGTCGGCGAGCGAGAGCGTGAATTTCGTGCCGTCGCTGCGGGTGTACTCGAAGCGAAACCTGGGCTCGGCGAGCAGGGCGCTGCGGGCCTGCTCGAGGCGCACGATCAATGCATCGAGGGCCGTGGCTTGCCCGTCGGCGACGCCGAACACGGCGGGCTGGCGGCGGACCTTGTCGGAGAAGCCGCGCACGACATCCATGGCGATCAATAGCCGCAGGTCGCGCGCCGGGGTCGAATACGACTCCCACGCGCCGGTCGTCTCGAACACCTTGAAGCCGTCGGGCATCGGCACCGTCGCGCCGGGGTTCTTCTTAAAAAATTCGTCGCCGTTGGCGACCGAGGTGACGCGCACGCGGGCCTGCTCGAACAGGGCGGCGACGGCCTCCTCCTGGGCGATCAGGGCGTCGCGGGTGCCCGGTGTGATCAGCCGCTCCATGGCGTCGTAGAAGGCCGGGCCGGACAGCTCGGACTGCGCGGGTGAGAGATCGGCGTAGGCAGGGTCGGCGAGGATCTCGGCGTCCGTGGACTGGGCCGCGACGCCGTTCTTGACGACCACCGGGCGAAAGTTTTTAAAGCCGGATCCGCCGAGCCCGGGGTCCGGGTTCCACAGGAAGTTGCCCTCCCAGAAGCGCTTGCGCGTGATGCTGCCGTCGGGCTGGCCGTCGATCGCGTAGAGCACTCCGGGTCGGCCGCCGCCGCCCTCGAACAGCTCGACCAGCACGAGGATGTGGCCGTAAGGATCGGCGTAGACGGTGCCGGGTCGCAGCGCGCGGCGGTCGAGGCGGACCGGGTAGAGGTCGCTGCGCTCGTCGGTCAAGGCGACCCGGCCGTTGCCGGTGTGTACGCCCCACGCGAGCGTGCGACGCATGAAATACTGCACGGCGCCGAGCTGGCCCGGCTGCGGACCTGTGCTGTCCTGCGTGACGGTGTTGGCGACCAGCTCGCCGCAGCGCGGGGCCTTGCCGGGGCTGCCGCGCGAGCAACTGCGAAACGCGAACGGCAGGCCGCGCTTCCAGGCGTAGTAGGCGCGCAGGAAGTACGGGGCGTCGGCGCAGTCGGGGCGCATCGCCAGGCCGGCCGGGTGCTTGAGGTCCTCGTCCCAGCCGAGCGCGCCGTGGAGGAGATTTTTGCTCGGGTCGCTGGTGATCTTGTCGAGCGACGAGGTCGCCAGGTCGGCGCCGAGCTCGGCGTGGAACAGCTCGCGCAGCCACGCGGAGTACAGCGCCTCCTCGCCCGCGTCCCAGGCGCGCACGCTCGGCCAGGCCTGGTTTCCGGGAGCCGCGGGCGGGGACTCGCGCGCGGCCTGGGCCCGGACCTTGACGCGCAGGCAGGCGTGACCGACCCCGCCGCGACCGACGACGACCGTCAGCTCGCCGGCCTCCGTGGGGGTCAGGCGGGCGATCACGGCGGCCGGCACACCGGGCCGAAAGGACATGTCCGCAGGGACAGCAGCGCCGGCCTCGCGCACGCGCGGGCCGGCCTCGATGCGCAGCGCGATCGGTGCCTCGCCGTCCAGCGTCGCGGCCAGGACCTGCAGAGGTTGACCGACGACCGGGCGCTGCGGCGCGACGAGCACGCCGAACGCCGGGTCGTCGCGCTCGGGGCAGAGGCCGGCGTCCGCCGGTCCCGGCATGGCAGCGGCCGCCGGCGGGTCCGTGGCCGCGACCGGCGACGGGACGGGCTCGGGCGGCGTGGCGGGCTCGATCGCGCTGGCCGGCGGGGCCGGGCTCGCGGGGGGCGGACGCTCGCCGCCGCCGGGTCCGCAGCCGAGCCACACGGCCAGAGCGGTGGGCACGATCATCCGGCGCGCAGCGGTCGAACCGTTGCGAACCTGGGGGTGCCCGCTGGCCTGGCGCATCATCGGCACAGACATAGCGGGATCTCACCCGGGCCGCCAGATCGTCGCACGCGCGACGCTCGCCGTCCCGTCCGGCCTGGCGCGACAGCCGGTCCCTTGGGGCGCAGCGGGCGGCGCGGCTGTGATATCTCTGGCACGCATGCTGGTGCTGATCGCTGACAAGTTCCCGACTCAGGGTCGCGAGATCCTGGCCCGCACGGGTGAGGTCGTGTACCGCCCGGAGCTCAACGAGGCCGACCTGGCCGCGGCGCTCGCCGAGACCCACGCCGACATCCTGGTGGTGCGCTCGACCGTCGTGAACGCCGCGGCGATGCACGCGACGCCGAACCTCTCGCTCGTGATCCGGGCCGGCGCGGGCGTCAACACGATCGACCTCAAGGCGGCCAGCCAGCGCGGCATCTTCGTCGCCAACTGCCCCGGCAAGAACGCGATCGCGGTCGCCGAGCTGACCATGGGGTTGTTGCTGGCGCTCGACCGGCGGATCGTCGACGCGACCCTCGAGCTGCGCCAGGGCGTGTGGAACAAGGCCAAATACGGCAAGGCTCGCGGCATCAAGGGGCAGACGCTCGGGCTTATCGGCTTCGGGATCATCGCGCGTGAGGTCGCCGTGCGTGCGCGCGCGTTCGGCATGAAGTTGCAGTGCTTCGAGCCCTACCCGCTGCCCGCGGAGGTCACCGACCACTACGGCGTGACCCCGGTCGCCTCGCTCGAGGCGCTGCTGCGCGGCAGCGACGTCGTCAGCGTACACGTGCCCTACAACAAGTCGACGCATCATCTGGTCGGCGCCGAGCAACTGGCGTGGATGCGGCCGGGCAGCATCTTGCTGCACACGGCGCGCGGCGGGGTGGTCGACGACGCGGCGCTGGCCGAGGCGGTGCGCGCGGGTCAACTGCGTGCGGGGCTCGACGTCTTCGAGGGCGAGCCGGCCGACAGCAAGGCGAGCTATCACGGCATCGCGGCCGCGTTGCCCGATGTCTACGCGACCCCGCACATCGGCGCCTCGACCGAGCAGGCCGAGTCGGCGATCGCCGAGGAGGTCCTGCGGATCGTGCACGACTACGTGGCGCACGGCGTCGTGCATCACAGCGTGAACCTGGCCGACCGCTCATCGCGCTTTAGCCTGGTGGTGCGCCACCTCGATCGCGTCGGCGTGCTCGCGGGCGTGCTGTCGGCGCTGCGCGAGGAGCAGGTCAACGTGCAGGGCATGCAGAACATCATCTTCGCCGGCAGCGAGGCCGGCTGCGCGACGATCACCTTCGAGCAGGAGCCGAGCCCGGCCCTGTTGCAGCGCCTGCGCGAGCACGAGGCGATCCTCGCGGTGGAACTGCGGGCGGCCAGACCATGAGCGATCGCTCCCCCGACGCGATCGTGCTGCTCGCCCACGGCAGCCCCGACCCCGACTGGATCGTGCCGGTCGAGGCGACCGCTGCGCTGATCCGGGCGCGCGCGCCGGGCACCCCCGTGCGCACCGCGTGCCTCGAGCACGGGCGCAGCCTCGACGAGGTGGCCACCGAGCTGGCCGCGATGGCGGTGATCCGCGTGGCGGTGATCCCGATGTTCTTGTCGCCCGGCGGAAAGCACGTCAAGCGCGACCTGCCGGCCCTGGTGGCGAGCGTACAACGGCAGCACCCTGCCCTCGCGCTGCGCCTCAGCCCCGGGGCCATCGGGACCGACGCGCCGGTGCTCGCGGCGCTGGCCGACGCGGCGCTGCACCGCGCCGGCGTCGACCTGACCTGAAGGACAGCTCAGTCGGTCAGCGCCGACCAGCCGACCGCGACGGTCTCGATGTTGACGCCGTCGCCGGCCGACTCGCGGGACTTGCGGAGCGTGTCGAGGGCCTTGAGCGCGTCGGTGCGGGTGACGACGCCGAGCAGCTTGTGCTCGCCGACGATGAGCACCCGCCGGCCACCGTCGTTGCTGAGCAGCGAGACGACGTGGAACAGGTCGGAGGTCGGCTCGGCGGTCACGAACTCACGCGACATGTGGTCGGAGACGCGGCCGGCGGCCTCGCCGTTGAAGGCGGCGCCGGACAGGGCGCGCATGCAGCCCTCCTGTGTGAGCACGCCGATCACGTGGCCCTGCGCGTCGACCACGGGGGCGCCCGAGCAGTGGTGTGAGGTCAACGTGCCGACGGCCTCCGTGATCTCGGTGTCGGGGGTCACCGTGTATACGGTGCGACTCATAAAGTCCGCGGCGGCGGGCATCGGCAGCGTGGCGCTCGTCATATTCGTCGGTTCTCCTGCGGCCGCAAGGGTAGGCCAGGCTGTCGCATGCGCAAGCGAGCTCGGGCGCGCCCGCCCAGGTCCGGCGCCGTCCGCATCACGCCCCGTCGACGGGCTCGGGCAGCGTCCCCGTGCTCGGGTCGAGGTTGAACACCGCAACCAGCGCAGTGAACAGGGCCGGGTCGCGGGCGCGGAGCTTGTCGGGCGTCTCGAAGAAAGCTTCGACCGCGACGGCGAACAATTCGGCCTCGTTGGTGCCTGCGTAGGCGCGCAGCGGGGCCTCGCGGCCGCCCTTGCGCACCGCGTTGAGCCGCGACTTCACGAGCGCATCCCAGCCGGGGAACGTGCCCCAGAACGAGGCCGTGCCGTCCGCGTAGCCGTCGGCGAGGTCGAGCACGTGGGCGAGCTCGTGCACCGCGACGTTGGTGCCGTCGGATTTTTTGAAGCCGAAGCGGACCTGCTTGCGCGACAGCATCATCGGCCCCTGCGCGTGCACCATGCCGGCGATGTTGTGGTGATCGCCGGGCTCGTAGTCCTCGTTGAAGTTGGTCAGGTGGACGATGATGTCGCGGGTGGTCGGCCACTCCCAGTCGGGTCGGCCGTGCCCGAGCATCGCCGCGGCGGCGGCGATCAGCAGGCAGATGTCCTCGGGGACAGGTGAGTTCTGCGGGCCGACGAAGCGCTGCTCGGCCATGAAGATCGCGACGTCGGCCTCGAAGCGGGCGTGCCCCGGCGGCGCCAGGCGGCGATAGAAGGCGACGCGGTCCTCCAACTGCGCGCGCCAGGCGTCGGGGAACGGGGCCGAGACCAGCGCGCGTCGCCGACGGTACGGGGTCAGCGCGGCGCGCCGCCAGCCGAGGCCGATCACCGGGCCGATCACCACCGCCCACGCGGCGCCCGACACCACCGCGAGGGCGACCGCGAAGCCAGCGAGCAGCGCGGCGATCCAGGTGTGCAGCAGCACGCTTCGGCGCGGCCAGGTCTGCATATCAGAAGCTCCGGGCGACCATCGCGCGGAAGGTGTCGAGGCCGAACCGCTCGTCGAAGCCGTGGGCGTATTGCAAGAACAGGTCGATGCCGTCGAGGTAACCGAGCTTGAACGAGAGCACCAGCGACGCGCCGACGCCGACCTTGAAGGCCTGACGGGTGAACTGGCTGGACCACGCGCCGCCGATGTCACTAAACGGGATCGCAACGATCCGGCGCATGAACAGCGGCAGGGTCCCGAGGCCGCGCTCGACGTCGGCGATCGGGATCCGGTACTCGATGTTGCCGACAGTGTAGTAGCGACCGCCGTAGGCCCCGGGCTGGAAGCCGCGCAGCACGCCCGCCTCGCTGTACGGGTCGCGCACCAGCAACGTGCGGATCACGTCCTCCTGCTGCGAGTACCCGCCGACGAAGAAGGCGCTGCGGCGGCCGAGACCCCCGGCCGACACGCCGCCCGCGACCCGCAGCGCGAGGTTTTGGTGCCCGCGCCACGGCATGCGGATGACCTCGGTGTAGCTGGCGGTGGCCTGGAGGTCGCCGAATTTACCGCCGAGGTGCGGGTCGATGACGGTCAGGCGGACACCCGCGGTCCGCCCGGTCTCGCTGCCGTAGCCGAACTTGACCGCGCGCAGGTTGCTGTAGGTGAACGCGAGGTCGACCTGACCGAGGCCGCCGACCTCGGGCTGGCTCGAGGCCGGTGCGTTGGGATCGACGACGCCACCCGCGTCGAGGTTGGCGTAGTGGGTGTAGCCGTAGCCGACCGACGCGTTGGCGGTGTGGATCGGGTGGCGCACCACCGGCAGGCTCATCTGGCCGCTAAACTGCGTGATGCGCTCGCGGTAGCCCTGCTGGCGATAGCCCTGCTGCACGCCCTCGGGGTCGCTGTCGTAGTTGTAGCGGGCGAAGCCGTTGCGCTGGGCGAAGCCGCGGCCGAAGCCGAACGTGAACCCGGGCAGCAACTGACTGTAGCGGTACGAGAGCGAGCCGATCGGCGCGTCGAAGGCGGTGTGGTAGCCGCCGCGGGCGGTGAGCGCGTGGAAGCCGAGCACATCGGTGACCTGGAAGGTCGCCCCGATCTCGGTGCCGAAGATCGAGCTGGTGATGTCGGCGACGGCCGGCAGCAGGGTGCGCGGGTAGAGCGTGCGGATCGGCTGGTAGCGGCGGCTGCGGGCCGACAGCGGGCGCTCGAGGCCGGGGGTCAGCGGCGGGTTCGGGTCGTCGATCTGCGGCAGGTCGTCCTGGACCGGCAGCGGCGCGAAGAACTCGGCCGGGTCGAGCTTCATGGTCCAGATATCGTAGCCCTGCGCCGAGAAGCCGATGTAGGCCAGACGCGTGCCGTCGTTGCTGACCACCGGCTCGAACGCGCCGCCGAGCACGTTGGTCACCTGATGCACGCGCCCGGTCTCGAGCTCGTGGGCGTAGATGTTGAACACGTCGTCGCGGTCGCTGGCGAACAGGATGTACGCGCCGTCCGGGGTCCAGCACGGCTCGGTGTCGAGGAAGCGGTCGGCGGTGATCCGCGTGGTCTGCTGGGTCTCGCGGTCGTACACGTAGATGTCGCGGTAGCCGCCTTGCCGCCAGCCCGAGTAGGCGACGCGGCGGCTGTCGGGGGCCCAGCGCGGCGAGAACACCTGACCGAGGCGATCGTCGCCCGGGTCGACCTCGACGACGGCGCGGGTGTGCAGGTCGAGGAAGGCGAGCCGCGACTGGCCGGCGTCGTTGCGCGAGAACACGACCGTGCGACCGTCGGGTGACACGTGGGGGTCGCGGGCGCGGTTGCCTCGCGTCAACGCCTCGACGTTGTTGCGGTCGCCGCCGTGCCACAGCACGAGGTCGGTCCACTGGTAGCGGAAGTCGTGGACCTGCGCGACCTCGAAGACCATGTCCTGGGTGCCGAGCACGAACGACCCGGAGGCGGAGTCCTGGACCTCGATGACCCGCTGGATGTCGAGGTTTTGGCCCTGGCGACCGACGCCGACGCCCTCGCGGATCCGCCCGCCCATCGCCGGCAGCCGCCGGATGCCGGGGTTGCTGTGGCCGTCGTCCTGATAAAAATACAGGTGCTCGTCGTCGGCCGACCAGAACGGGTGGCGGTTGAACTGCCCCGAGGCCGAGCTCGAGGTCGAGTAGGTCATGCGCTTGCCCTCGCGGATCCCCCGGCCGCGGATCCCCCGCGCCTGGCCTTGAAAGCGCCGCGTAATGTCGAGCTCGAACTCCTCCCAGAGCTGATGGAAGTCGACGCCGAGCACCTTCTCGATCGCCCGGTTGATCGCGAAGGGGATCGCCTGACCACCGAACACGTGGCTCAGCTCGCGGAGTTTATCGGACCCGTAGCGGGTCGCGATGTAGTGCATGAAGTGCAGGCCGTACAGGTAGTTCGAGGTCCCGTGCGGGAAGATGTTGGCGCCGCTCGACACGCGGTCGATCGACAAGAAGCCGCGCTCGAGCACCGCCATGCGCAGCATCATGTCGAACTGCGTCGAGCGATGGCGGCCCTGCGAGGTCAGCTTCGACTCCTCGTACTGTGCCAGACCCTCGACCATCCAGCGCGGCTGGATGATGTTGGGCGACCACACCTTGCCCAGCACGCCGAAGCCGAGCACCGCGTTCACCAGCCGCGGGATGCCGTGCACGGTGTCGAGGTGGACCACGTGCACGTACTCGTGGGTCAGCAGGATGTCGAGCCAGTCGTCGTAGCTCTCGAGCACGGACATCGAGTTCGGCGCGGTCAGGTTGGCGCTCATCCGCGGGAACGGCACCGCGTTGGCGAAGCCGTTGGCCTCGTCGGTGTTGTCGGTGAGGACGACCTGCGTGCGCAGGAAGGGCGCGTGTCCGAGGCCGACGCTGAGCCGCGCGTGGGCTCGCTCGAGCAGCCGCGCGGCCCGCCCGGCGGCGTCCTCCTCGCTCTGGTGGTAGTGAATGACGAAGTGGTCGGTCTGCAGCGTGCGCCACTTGAGGTCGCGGCTGTTGGCGGCGGCCGCACCCGAGATCAGCAGCAGGGCCGCGACGCACAGCGCCGGCAGCCACCACGCGAGCGCGCGCGCAAGCGCCTCGCGCGTGCGCCGGCGGCGGCGAGCGGCCGGCGGCGCGAGGGCGAGGCGGGGGGCGGGCACGAGGCGGCCAGCTTAACAGGCGCGGCCCGGGCGCGTGAAGCTCAAAAGCTGCGGGCGACGAGCACCCTGAGCACGTCGGCGCCGCGCTCCGGGTCGAAGCCGTGGGCGTAGGTGAGAAACAGGTCGATCGTCTCGCGGTAGCCGATGCGAAACGAGAACACCAGCGAGGCGCCAGCGCCGACCTTGAGCAGGCTGCGGGTCAGCGCGCTCGACCAGGCGCCCCCGTAGTCGACGAAGGGGATCGCGGTGACGCGGCGCAGGAACAGCGGCAGCGAGCCCATGCCGCGCTCGATGTCGGCGAGCGGGATGCGATACTCGCTGTTGAGCACGAGGAAGTAGCGACCGCGGAAGCTGCCCTGGACGAAGCCCCGCAGGGTCCCGGCCTCACCCCATGGCTTGCGCTGCAGGAAGTCCTGAAACACGCTGTTGGGCTGCGGCGTGCCGTTGAGGCGAAACGCAGCGAGGCCGCCGAGGCCGCCGGCCGAGGCCCCGCCGCCGAGGCGCAGCGCCAGCACCTGATGCCCGCGCCACGGCATGCGCAGCATCTCGGCGTAGTTCGCGGACACCTGGATGTCGCCGTACTGGCCGCCGAGGTGGCGGTCGATGATGTCGAGGCGCACGCTGGCGCTGCGCCCGGTCTCGTCGGTATAGCCGTGGCGCACGCCCCGGCGGCCGTTGTAGCCGAGGCTCAGGGAGATGCGGCCGGTGTCGCCGACCACCGGCGGCACCGAGGGCGGCGCGTTGGGGTCGACGACCTCGCGGCCCTCGTCGAGGTCGCGCAGGCGGGCGAACTCGTAGGTGGCGCTGGCGTTGGCCTGATGGACAGGGTGGCGGATGACCGGCACCGACACGCCCGCGCGCACGACCGTCTGGCGCTCGCGGTAGCCGGTCACGCGGTAGGGCACGAAGGTCCCGGCGGTCTCGTCGCCGAAGTCGTAGCGCACGGTGCCGTTGTCGTAGGCCCGGAAGTCGCGCACGAAGGCGAGGCTGAAGGTCGGCAGCAACTGGCTGTAGGTGTAGGCGACCGAGCCGACCGGCTCGCGGTATCGCAGGTAGTCGCGGAAGGTCGCGCTGAGGCTGTGGAAGCCGACCACGTCGGCGATGTCGAGCTTGATCCCGAGGTCGGTGCCCTGGCCGTTGTTGCCGAAGTCGAACGAGGCCGGCAGCAACACGCGGGGAAAAAACGTGCGGATCGGCTGGTAGCGACGCGATCGCAGCGTCGGCGGCCGACCGTGATCCGCGGCCATCCCGGGGCTCGGGTCGTCGGCCTGCGGCAGGTCGTCCTGGACCGGCAGCGGCGCGAAGAAGTCCTCCGGGTCGAACTTCATCGCCCACAGGTCGTAGCCGGTCGAGGAGAACCCGACGTAGGCCAGGCGCGTGCCGTCGTGGCTGACCATCGGATCGAAGGCGCCGCCGAGCACGTTGGTGACCTGTGACACCGCGCCGGTCTCGAGGTCGTGGGCGTAGATGTTGAAGATGTCGTCGCGGTCGCTGGCGAACAGCAGGTAGCGGCCATCGGCCGACCACGCGGGGTTAATGTCGAGGAAGCGGTCGGCGGTGATCCGGCGGGTCGTGCCGCTGTCGCGGTCATACAAGTAAATGTCGCGGTGACCCTCGCGGTGCGCCGAGTAGGCGACCTTGCGGCCGCCGGGGGCGAAGCGCGGGCTGTAGACCTGCTGGAAGCGGCCCTCGGGGGCCGGCTCGACGACCTTGCGGGTGTGGAGGTCGATGAAGGCGAGCCGCGACTGGGAGACGTCGTTGCGCACGAACACGACGCTGCGGCCGTCGTCCGCGACGTGCGGGTCCCGGGCCCGCATGCCCGAGGTCAGCGCCTCGATCTCGGCGGGACCCTGACGGACATCTCGCGCCCCGGGCTCGGAGGGCCGCCACAGGTACAGCTCATTCCAGTTGTAACGCATGTCGTGGGCGAAGACCTGCTCGAACACGATCTCGCCGGTGCCGGCCACGAGGCTCGGCGTCGCCGCGGTCTGGATCTCGAGCACGCGCTCGATGCCCACGGTCATGCCCTGGCGACCGACCCCGACGCCCTCGCGGATCTTTCCGCCGCGCGCGGCGATCCGCCATACGCCGGGGTTGCTGTGGCCGTCGTCGCCGTAGAAATAGATGTACTGATCGTCGCCCGACCACGAGGGGTGACGGCTAAAGCTCGAGGCCTCGCTCGCGGTCGAGTAGGTCAGCCGCCGGCCCTCGCGGATCCCCCGGGCCCGCACGGCCCGCGCCTGGGCCTCGAAGCGCCGCGTCGCGTCGAGCTGGAACTCCTTCCACAGTTGCTCGAAGTCGACGCCGAGCACCTCCATGACGGTGCGGTTGATGCTGTAGGGGATCGCGCGGCCGCCGTAGCGGTGGCTGAGCTCGCGCAATTTTTCGTGCCCGTAGCGCGAGCCGATGTAGTGCACGAGGTGCAGGCCGTACAGATACACGGAGGTCGAGTGCGGGAAGATCGTCGCTGGCGCCGACACGCGATCGAGGGACGGGAAGCCCTGCTCGAGGATCGCCATGCGCAGCATCATGTCGAACTGGGTCGAGCGGTGACGGCCCTGCGAGGTCAGGCGCGACTCCTCGTAGGTCGCCAGGCCCTCGAGCATCCAGCGCGGCTGGAGCCCGTTGGGCGGCCACACCCGGCCGAGCACGCCGAAGCCGAGGATCGTATTGATGACCTTCGGCAGCCCGTGGATCGTGTCGTTGTGGACGATGTGGACGTACTCGTGGGTCAGCAGCGTGTCGAGCCAGTCGTCGTAGCTCTCGAGCACCGACAGCGAGTCCGGCGAGGTGACGTTGGCGTCGATCCGCGGGAAGCTAAACACCGTCGCGCTGCCGTTGGCGGAGTCGGTGCCGTCGGTCATCACCACGTGGGTGCGGATCCGCGGGCTGTGGCCGAGGCCGACGCTGAGCCGCGCGTGGGCCCGCTCGAGCACCATCGCGGCCTGCTCCGCGGCGCGCTCGGCCCCCGCGTAGTAGTGCACGTGGAAGTGCTCGGTCTTCAGCGTGCGCCACTTGAGGTCGCGCGAGCTGGCGGCGGCTGTCCCGAGGGACAGGTACAAGCAGACCAGCCCGCACAGCGCCGGCAGCAGCGCGGACCATGGCGATCTCGAGGTCGACGGGGCCCGTCGGCGCGCCGATGTGCATCGCGAGGACCGCACCGGCCCCAAGGGTAACAGGCTGGGGCCGGGCGGCGTGTCATCGCACATCGCGGTCCTACGCCTCCGGCGGCGCCAGAGACCCGGCGATCACGGCCGGGTGGTCTGGCGCGCGGCGGTCCAGGTGCTCGAGCAGCGCAGCAGCCAGCGCCTCGGGCTGCTCCTCGGCGGGCGTGTGGCCGCAGCCGGGTAGCCACCGTAGCCGGGCGCCGGCGATCGCATCGCAGATCATCGCGGCCTGCTCCAGCGGCACGATCGCGTCGCGCTCGCCCCACACGACCAGCGTCGGGGCCGTGATCGCGCGCATGCGGGGCAGCATCGCGGCCATGGTGTCGCGGCTGGTCAGTTGCATGAGCATCGCGTGGGCCGCCTCGCGCCCGCCCTCGCGGGCCAGTCGGTCCCAGTACAGATCGACGTCGGTCTCGTTGACGAGGTGCTCGCTGGAGAACGCGCGGCCGAGGTAGCGACGCAGCTCGTTGCGCCGATACATGTTCTTGAAGACGTAGGGCCCGAGGCGGGGGACCCGGGCCAGGCGGCCCTCGATCGGGAGCGCCATCGGCATCAGCGTGGGATCGACGAGCGCGAGCCGACGGACCCGCTCCGGCGCGGCGTCGGCGAGGCACACGGCGATCGCACCGCCCCACGAGTGTCCGACCAGGTCGACCTGCGCGAGGCCGAGATGATCGAGCAGCTCGAGCAACGCGGCGGCCTGCCAGCGCGGGCTGTAACCGGCGCACAGCACCGGCGGCGGACGGTCGCTGTCGCCGCAGCCGGGCAGGTCGGGGGCGAGCACGCGACGGTCGCGGGCCAGCTCGGGGATCAGGCGCGTGAAGCTGTGGCTGGTCACGAGCAGGCCGTGGAGCAGCAACACCGGCAGATGGCCGGTGCCCTCGACCCCGCAGTGGTCGCGGAGAAACACGCGGCCGAACGACAGCGACACCAGGCGCGAGGCCTCGGGCGTGCTGAGGGCGAAGCCCGGCGCCCTCATGTGCGCCGGCCTCCTGCGCGGGACCTGGCCCGAGGGACAGGTCGAAGGTTCACGCGGGCGTCTCCCCGCCGGCGCCCTGGCCACCGCCGTGCAGCAGGTGCTCGGGGAAGCGGGCGTGCATGGCGGCGAACACCAGGTCCTCGGCCTCGCGACCCGACTGCGACAGCAGGGCGCGCTCGGCCAGCGCGTTCATCTCGGTGGAGGTCGAGCTGCGGATGATGTTCTTGATCACCGGGATCGCGCTCGGGTGCATCGACAGCTCGGTGATGCCGAGGCCGATCAGGACCCAGGTGTAGCGCGGGTCGGCGGCCATCTCGCCGCACAAGCTCACCGGCACCTTGTTGCGCAGGCCGGCGTCGGCGACCGTCTTGATCAGGCGCAAGATCGCCGGGTGCAGCGGCTGGTACAGGTAAGCGACGGCCTCATTCTCGCGGTCGATCGCCAGGGTGTACTGGATGAGGTCGTTGGTGCCGATGCTGATAAAGTCGACGCGGCGCGCGAGCACGTCGGCGATCATCGCGGCGGCCGGGGTCTCGACCATGATGCCGATCGGCAGGTCCTCGGCGTGCGCCATGCCGGCGCTGGCGAGCTGCTCCCTCGCCTCCTCGATCGCCGCGAGGCCCTGCTCGAGCTCCTCGACGCTGCCGACCAGCGGCAGCATGATCGCCAGCGGGCCGTGCACGCCGGCGCGCAGGAACCCGCGGAGCTGCTCGAGGAACATGGCGCGCTCGCGCAGCGCCAGCCGCAGCGAGCGCATGCCCATCGCCGGGTTGTTCTCGTCCTCGAAGTCGAGCAGCTCGCTCGACTTGTCAGAGCCGAGGTCGAAGGTGCGAAACACCACCGGATAGGGCGCGCAGCGGCGCAGCACCAGCTTGGCCATGCGGTAGTGCTCCTCCTCGTTGGGGAGCGCCGCGCGGTTCATGAACATGTACTCGCTGCGGTACAGGCCGACGCCCTCGGCGCCGTAGCGCAGCGCCAGGTCGAGCTCCTCGCTGATCGCCAGGTTGGCGCGGACGGTCACGTGGAGGCCGTCGCTGGAGATCGCCGGGAACGCGTGCTCCTTGCGGACCCGCTGCTCGAAGGCGTTGTAGCGCTCGCGCTGGCCGGCGTGGTGCGCGACCTCCTCGGGCTCGGGGCGGACGATGACGTGGCCGTGCACGCCGTCGACGACGACGAGGTCCCCCGAGTCGACGATCTCGAGGATGTCCTCGATGCCGACGACCGCGGGGATCTGCAGCGAGCGCGCCATGATCGCGCTGTGCGAGGTGCGGCCGCCGACGCCGGTGATAATGCCGACGACGTGGCAGCGGTGCAGGCGGGCGGTGTCCGCGGGGCTCAGGTCGTGGGCGACGACGACGGCGCCAGCGGGCGGGTCGAGCTCGTCGGGGTGGTCGCCCAGCAGCGCCTGGAGCACGTTCTCGGTGAGGAACGCGATGTCGTTGCCGCGCTCGCGGAAGTACTTGTCGTCGGCGCTCTCGAGGGTGGCGATGACCTGATCGGTGGTGGCCGTCAGGGCCCACTCGGCGTTGGCGAGCTCCTCGCGGATCAGGGTCTCGGTGCGCAGGATCAGGTCCGGGTCGCGCAGCATCATCTGCTGCGCCTTGAGGATCTGGCGGTGCTCGCCGTGCGGCAGGCGGGCCTTGATCTGCTCGAGCTGCTGGCGACACGCGCGGAGGGCCTCGTGCAGGCGCTGGATCTCCGACTCGACGTCCTCGCGGTCGATCTTGGTGCGTGGCACGTGCACGCGCCGACGGTCGACTACATAGGCCGGGCCGATGCCGACGCCCGGGCTCGCGGCGGCGCCCTCGAGCTCGCGACGCACGCGCTGCGCGGCCACCTTGTACAGGCCGGAGTAGCCCGCGCCCTCCTGGCCGTCGCTCACAGCTCGCCGAATCCGCTGCTGATGAGCTTGCCGAGCGCGTCGTAGGCCTTATCGGCGTCGACGCCCTCGGTGCGCAGGCCGATCGTGCTGCCCTGCGAGCACGCGAGCATGAGCACGCCGAGGATGCTCTTGGCGTTGACCTCGGTGCCCTCCTTGGTGATCCACACGTCGGCCTTGTACTTGTTGGCGAGCGAGGCGAACTTGCTGGCCGCGCGCGCGTGAAGGCCGAGCGGGTTGACGATCTCGAATTCGCCGGTCATCCGCGGCTTGCTCATGCGGGCTCCTTACGTGAAGCGGGGGTGGGTGTGGCGGTCCCGTCAGGGGCCGTCACGGTCCTGGAAACGGCGATCGCGCGCTGGCCCGATTCGCGGCAGGCCTCGGCGATCTCGAGCGGACCGAGCGCGCCGCGGTCGAGGGTTGCGAGCTTGAGCAGCATCGCGAGGTTGACGCCCGCCAGCACCGCGAGCGGGTGACCGGCGGCGATGCGCATGCCGCAGGCGCACGGACTGGCGCCCAACATGTCGGCGAGCAGGACCACGCCCGCGCCCTGATCGGCCGCAGTGACGGCGTCGCCGAGGCGCTCGCGCAGGGCCGCGTCCTCGCCGACACCAGCGTCGACCGCGACCACGCCCGCGAGTGGCTGGCCGACGATGCCCTCGGCCGCGCTCAGCAGGGCGCTGGCGGTGCGCCCGTGCCCGACGATCACGACGCCCACGACTGGCACGACTGGCACGACTGGCACGACCTCGACAGACACGCTCATGCGGGCCCCCCGACGAGGTCGCGGTGGCGCGTCACGATCCGGGGCGGCGGCCGGGTCAGCGGCTCACCTTGCTGGAGGCGCTCGGCGAGGGCATGGATCATCGCCACCGAGCGATGCTGCCCGCCGGTGCAGCCGAGCGCAACGGTCAGGTACGAGCGCCCCTCGCGCATGCTGCGGGGGGCCACGAAGCGCATCAGGGACTCCAGGTGAGCCAGCATGGTCTGGGCGTCCGGCTGCGAGAGCACGTAGTCGGCGACCTCGGGGTCCAGGCCGGTAAGTGGCCGCAGGGCGTGTACGTCGTAGGGGTTTTGCAGGAAGCGCAGGTCGAACACCATGTCGGCGACGGCGGGCGGCCCGGACTTGAAGCCGAAGGACATCAGGACCAGGTGCAGCAGGCCACCGTCGGCGCCGTAGCGGTCGCGGATCATCTGCCGCAGCTCGCGGGCCCGGAGCGTGCCAGTGTCGATCGTCGCGGTGGTCCGGGCCTTGAAGGAGATCATCAGGTCGCGCTCGCGGCCGATCGCGGCCGGCAGCTCGCCCATCGGGTGCTTGCGGCGGGTCTCGGAGTAGCGCCGCAGCAAGACCTCGTCCGGGGCGTCGAGGAACAGGATCTCGACGCGGTGACCGGCGCTGATCAGGTGTTGATGCACGCCGGCGAAGTCGCGAAGGAGGGAGTCCTCGCGGGCATCGACGCCGACCGCGGCGCGCCGCGACCCGTCGGTCTCGACCAGGATCTGCGCCAACTGCGGGAGCAATGGTACGGGCACGTTGTCGGCGCAGTAAAACCCGAGGTCCTCGAGCGCCGCGAGGGCGGTCGACTTGCCGGCGCCGCTCATGCCCGTGACCACGAGGATCTCCACGCTACTCGACCTCCGGGATCGGCATCGCCTGCGAGGCCGCGCGCGGCTGCGCGACCGGGACATCGGAGCGCGGCGGGATCGTGCCCGTGCCGCGGATGTTGATGCCGCGCGCACCCGCGGCGATCCGCGCGTTGATCTTCTCCTGGAACTCGCGGGCGCTGTCGTGGCCGCGATACTTGAGCAACTGGTTCCTGGCGACGACCTCGATCAGCGAGGCGATGTTGCGGCCCGGACGCAGGGGGATGCGCGCGAGCGGGACGTCGACGCCGAGGATCGGCCACACCTGCTGCTCGGTGCCGAGACGATCGTAGTCGTCCTCCTGGATGTCGCTGAGCTCGACGACGACCTCGATCTTCTTGTTGTCACGCACCGCGGCGACCCCGAACAGGTGGGTGATGTTGAGGATGCCCATGCCGCGGATCTCCATGTGGTGCTGGTGCATCTCCAGCGCGGAGCCCCACACCGTGTCGGGCGGGCGCACGGTGACCTCGACGATGTCGTCGGCGACCAGGCGGTGGCCCTTGAGGATCAGGTCGAGCGCCGCCTCGCTCTTGCCGACGCCGCTGCGACCGATCAGCAGCAGGCCGACGCCGAGCACGTCCACCAACACGCCGTGCAACGTGGCGCGCGGCGACAGCAGCTCCTCCAGGCGGCGCACCAGGCGGGAGATGAACACCGAGCTCATCAGCGAGGTGCGCAGCACCGGCACGCCGTGGCGACGCGCGGCGTCCATCAGGAAGTCCGGCGGGTCGAGTCCGCGGGTGATGGTGATCGCGCAGATCGGCTTTTGACAGTAGACCGCGAGCCCGGCCTCGGCCTGCTCGCGGGGGATCGAGACCAGGTAGTCGATCTCGGTGAGGCCGAGGACCTGGATCCGGTCGGGGTACACGTGCTTGACGAAGCCGGACAGCGCGAGCCCGGGCTTCTGGATCCGCATGTGGGCGATCTTGCGGTCGAGCGAGCCCCAGTCGGACAGGAGGGTCAGATGCAAGGTCTCCGAGGAGGCCTCGAGCAGCTTGCTGACCTCGATGGAGGCTTCACGGCGCATGGCCGCGAGCATAACAGGTGATGCCCGCCGTCCGACGAACCATCCCTGCCCTGCGCGGCACGGGCGTGTGACGGCGTGTCAGGCCCCAAACGCCGGCCCGGAGCGATCCGGGCGCGGCGCGGCGAGGTTCACACGACGGCTTAGCCCCCGTCGGGCTGGGGCTCGATGAGCCCGAAGTTGCCGTCCTCGGCGAGATAAATGACGTTGATCGCGCCGCTCGCGGCGTTGGTGAACACGTAGAACTGCTTGTGCAGCAGGTTCATCTGCATGATCGCGGCGTGGACCGTCATGCGCTCGGCATGAAACTCGGTCTGCCTGATGATGTGCGGCTCGGTCTCGGCTGGCGCCGCGCTGTACTCGGCCCCCGACGGCCCTGGATGGCCGGCGTTGCCGTTGGCCGCCGACGCGTTGGCGGCGTGCGAGTCGTCGTCCTCGACGTGCCGGTCGGTGACGCTCTCGCCGGCGATGACCCCGAGCTTGACCTTGGCGGTGCGGCCCTCGTTGGCCTTGTGGTGCTTGATGCGGGCCTTGTAGCGCCTGACCTGGCGCTCCATCTTCGCCAGCGCCATGTCGACCGAGGAGTACATGTTCTCGGTCGCCTCGGAGGCGTGGAGCTGGAGGCCGTTGCGCAGCGTGACGTCGAAGGCGGCGCAATGCATGATCTTGTCGACGCTAAACGTGCAACTGATGCGCAGCGGGTCCGCGAAGTAGCGCTTGATCTTCTCCAGGCGCTCCTCGGCGTAACCACGCAGGGCGTTGGAGGACTCCATCTGGCGGAAAACGAAGTGGGTCTGCATCGTCGGCACCTTCTTGGTGGGGGGATGAACGAAACGGCCGGAGCTAGAACAGCTTACGGCGCTTGGAGCTCGAGAGGACCCCAAGTTGCTCCCTGTACTTGGCAACCGTTCGCCTGGCGATGTCAATGCCCTCCTGCTCGAGCAGCTCGACCAGCTTCTGATCGCTGTACGGGTGGGCAGCGTCCTCGGCGTCGATCAGCTTCTTGATGCGGGTCTTGACCGCCTCGCTGGCGAGGTCGTCCCCGCTGGTGCGGCTGATCCCCGCGTTGAAGAAGTACTTGAGCTCGAAGATCCCCTGCGGCGTGTGGACATACTTGTTGGTGGTCACCCGCGAGACCGTGGATTCGTGCATCTCGATGTCCTCGGCGACATCCTTGAGGATCAGCGGCCGCAGGTGCTGGGCCCCGCGCTCGAAGAACTCGCGCTGAAACTTGAGGATGCTGCGCGTCACCTTGAGGATCGTGCGCTGACGCTGCTGGATCGAGCGGATCAACCACTGCGCCGAACGCATGCGCTCGCTGATGTAGTCCTTGGCCTTCGGGTGACCGCCCATCGCCTCGCGGTACATCGCGCTGATCCGCAGCTTGGGCACGCCCTCCTCGTTGAGGCTGACCACGAAGTCTTCGGCGATCTTGACGATGTAGACGTCCGGCGTGATGTACTGCGCGGCCTCCGAGCCGTAGGCCCGGGCCGGTCGCGGGTCCATGCCCTGGATCACCTTGGTGGCCTCGTAGACCTCCTCCAGCGCCTCGCCGGTGTCACGCGCGACGGCCTGGTAGTTGCGGTTCTCGAGGTTGTGCAGGTGCTTGGCGATGATCGCCAGCACCAGCGGATCCTCGATCGGGTGCTCGGGGTGGTGCGCCTGGACCCACAGGCACTCGGCCAGGTTGCGCGCCAGGATCGCGAAGGGGTCGAGCTGCTGCAGCTTGCGGATCACCCGCTCGACCTTCAACGTCGAGTAGCCGAGTGTGCGTGCGACCTGCACGGTCGAACCATCTTGTAAGTAGCCGGCCGGCGAGAGGTTGCGGACCAGATACTCGGCGATCTCCTCGTCCGACTCGCAGTAGTTCGACAGCCGCACCTGCCACAGCAGATAATCCGGGAGCGTCTCGGCGCGCGTCAGGGTCGCGTCGAAGGCGGTCTGCTCGTCGCCCTCCCCGCCCCCGGTCGCCGGCTGAAACGGCGTGCTGTCGGCGTAGACCTCCCAGTCGACGCTGTCCTTGGGCGGACCATCGGCGGTGATCGGGTCGGTCGTCGACGACGACGACGGCTCGGCGACCGCCTCGTTGGGCTGATCGACGGCGTCCTGCAGCTCGATCGAGGAGACCGGCTCCTCGACGGTGGTCCCGAGCTCGGCCGACTCCTCGAGCAGCGGATTTTCCATCAGCTCGTCACGCACGAGCTCGCTCAGCTCCATCCGCGACAACTGCAACAGCTTGATCGCCTGCTGCAACTGCGGCGTCATGACGAGCGACTGGCTCATCCGGATGTCCTGACGCATGTGCAGTGCCATCGGTCGCTTGCCCTCGCTGACCCGCAAAGTTACCAGAGGGCCGCGGCCGGGACCAAGCTCCAGGTCCACCCCCGCGGGCTGGTACGGCGTTATTTGCCGGATCTGCGGAGGCTGGCCGAGATCGGTCCCACGCGTAGGGGGCCAAGGTGCCCCGCGGGCGCCCCGCGGGCTCAGGTGCGCGTGCGCTGGGATTGCAGCGAAGCGGCGATGTACGCCGAGAACAGCGGGTGCGGTGCGGTCGGCCGGCTCTTGAACTCGGGATGAAACTGGCAGCCGACGAAGAACGGATGCAGCTCGGGCGCCAGCTCGATCATCTCGACCAGCTTGCCGTCGGGCGACACGCCGCTCAGACGCAGCCCGGCCTTCTCGAGCCGCTCGCGGTAGCGGTTGTTGAACTCGTAGCGGTGGCGGTGACGCTCCGAGATGCGGACCTTGCCGTAGATGCGGGCGACCAGGCTGCCCGCGGCCAGGTCGCAGTCGTAGGCGCCGAGGCGCATCGTGCCGCCCATGTCGGTGACGGCCTCTTGCTCGGCCATCAAGGCGATCACGGCGCCGTCGAGGTTCGCGTCGAACTCGCTGCTGTGGGCGTTGGGGAGGTCGGCGAGGCTGCGGGCGTACTCGCAGACGGCCATCTGCATGCCGAGGCAGATGCCGAGGAACGGGATCTTGCGCTCGCGGGCGAGGCGAATGGCCGCGATCTTGCCCTCGCTGCCGCGCTCGCCGAAGCCGCCGGGCACCAGGATGCCGCCGAGCCGAGCGAGCTGGGCGTCCGCGCCACCGGCCTGGACCTGCTCAGCGTCGACGTAGACGATGTCGACCGCGGCGTCGTTGGCGACGCCGCCGTGGATCAGCGCCTCGTGCAGGCTCTTGTAGCTCTCCGCGAGGTCGACGTACTTGCCGACCACGCCGATGCTGACGCGCTGCTTCGGGTTCTCGATCGTGTGTACGAGCCGCTTCCACTGCTCGAGCTGCGGCTCGCGCGACCAGATGTTCAACAGCTCGCACACCTTGTCGTCGAGGCCCTCGGCGTGCAGGACCAGGGGCGCCTTGTAGATCGAGTCCTGGTCGGGCAGCGACATCACGCTGTCGGCGCGCACGTTGGTGAACATCGCCAGCTTGTCGCGGGTGCTGCGGGTGATCGGCTGCTCGGTGCGGCAGACCAGGATGTCGGGCTGGATCCCGATCTCGCGCATCTTCATCACCGAGTGCTGGGTCGGCTTGGTCTTGATCTCGCCCGCGGTCTTGATGAAGGGCAGCAGCGTCAGGTGCACGAACACCGTGTCGCGCGGCTCGAGCTGCAGACGAAGCTGCCGGATCGCCTCGAGGAACGGCAAGCTCTCGATGTCGCCGACGGTGCCGCCGATCTCGACGATCAGCAGGTCGAGCCCCTCGGCGGCCGCGAGGATGCAACTGCGGATCTCATTGGTGACGTGCGGGATGACCTGCACGGTCTGTCCGAGGTACTCACCGCGTCGCTCCTTGCGGATCACCGACTCGTAGATCTGGCCCGAGGTGTAGTTGCTGTGCCGCGACATGCGGTGCGACACGAAGCGCTCGTAGTGGCCGAGGTCGAGGTCGGTCTCGGCGCCGTCATCGGTGACGAACACCTCGCCGTGCTGGGTCGGGTTCATCGTGCCCGGGTCGACGTTGAGGTACGGGTCGAGCTTTTGCAGCCCGATGTTGAGGCCGCGTGCCTCGAGCAGCGCGCCCATCGAGGCGGCGCACAGACCCTTGCCAAGCGACGAGACCACGCCCCCCGTGACGAAGATAAATTTGGTGTGCTTGCTCCGGTTCGCCGTGGCCACGGACCGGGGTTTTGCCACGATCGCCCGGGCCGATCCATCGACCGGCCCGGCATCACACCGACGGCTGACTCACGCGCGCCGCCAACTGGCCGCGCGCCGCCACGGAGATACGAAGTCAGCGGGATCCGAGGACGAGGACTGCGAGCCATCTACCCCGTCGGCCACGGACACCTGGCCACGGTTGAGCGCCATGGCCGCGTGTACCGCCGCCGCCGCCGCGATCGCCTGGCTGTCGACCTCGGGGATCTCGACGACCTCGGTCAGCGCCGGGTGAGCGTCGATGTAGCGGGTCGAGAAGTCGCCGCGCAAGAAGTCGGGCTCGGCGAGCACGCGCAGGTGAAACGCGAGGTTGGTCTCGATGCCGAGTACGACCGTCTCGCGCAGCGCCTCTCGCATACGTCGCAGCGCGGCCGGGCGGTCGGGGCCCCACACGGTCAGCTTGGCGATCATCGGGTCATAGAAGCGAGACACCACGCTGCCCTCGGCGACCGCGCTGTCGATGCGGATGTGCGCGCCGACCGGCCAACGCAGCCTCTGTACACCGCCGGGGCTCGGCAAGAAGGTGCGTGGATCCTCGGCGTAGAGGCGGCACTCGATCGCGTGGCCGCGCAGCTCGACCTCCGCCTGCGTGTAGCCGAGCGGCTGTCCGGCGGCGACGCGGATCTGGTCCCACACGAGGTCGCGGCCGCAGGTCGCCTCGGTCACCGGATGCTCGACCTGCAGACGGGTGTTCATCTCCAGGAAGTAGAAGCGCGGGCCCTCGGGGCGCTCCTCGAACAGAAACTCGACCGTGCCTGCCCCGCAGTAGTCGACCGCGCGCGCGGCCCGTACGGCCACCTCGCCCATCGCTGCGCGCACCTCCGGGGTCATCTGCGGGCTCGGGCTCGGGCTCTCCTCGGTGACCTTCTGGTGGCGCCGCTGCACCGAGCAGTCGCGCTCGTTGAGGTACAGGCAGGTGCCGTGGCGGTCGGCCATCAGTTGGATCTCGACGTGCCGCGCGGACAACACGGCGCGCTCCATCAACATGCGATCGTCGCCGAACGCGGCCTTGGCCTCGCGGCACGCGGCCTCGTAGGCGCGACGCAGCTCGCCGGCCTCGTGAATGATCCGCATGCCCTTGCCGCCGCCGCCCGCGGAGGCCTTGAGCATCACCGGGAAGCCGACCTCGCGGACCGCGGCCTCGGCCTGCTCGTAGCGCTCGATGTCGTTGACGCCCGGGACCACCGGCACGCCCGCGGCGGCCATCGCCTTGCGGGCGCCGATCTTGTCGCCCATGACCTCCATCGCGCGCACGTCGGGGCCGATGAACACCACGCCGGCGGCGCGACAGGCCTCGACGAAGTGGGCGCGCTCGCTGAGGAATCCATAACCGGGGTGGATCGCCTCGGCCCCGGTCGCCTTCGCGGCGGCGAGGATCTTATCAGCCCGGAGATAGCTGTCGGCGGCCGCGGACGGCCCGATATGCACCGCCTCGTCGGCCTGCGACGTGTGCAGGGCGTCGCGGTCGGCGTCGCTGTACACGGCGACGGTGCGGATGCCGTGCTCGGCGCAGGTACGAAACACCCGCAGGGCGATCTCCCCGCGATTTGCGACCAGGATCTTGCGAAACGGCGGTGTCATGGCGCGGCGATCGCCTTAGCACAGGCGGCGACCGTGGCGGTGGCAAAAGCGGCTCGGCGAGCCCGTCCGTGTCAGCGGTGCGTCGGCACTGGGCCGCGCGGAGGCGGCGGGTGGGCCTGGGCGGCGGCCGTGGCCGATGCGCCGTCAGGGTCGAGGATGTTGGCCTGGTCGACCGCCACCGCGTCGAGCGGGCTCGGCGGACCGGACAGCGGCCCTGCCCCGACCACGCCGAGCGGCATCGGCGGGGCCCGGACTTGCGCGGGCGCACCGATCACCTCGGCCACGCTCGGGGGCGGCGGCGCCGGCCACATCGGCGGCGGCGCCTTGTCGACGCAGCCGGCCAGCAGCGTCACGACCACGGCCACGAGCCCGGTCGTCACGCCCGCGCGCCGGCCCGCGTGCATCATTCCTCGTCCTCGGTCTCGACGACGTCGGCTTCCTCGTCCTCGAGGCCCGCTTCGAGGTCCTCCAGGCCGGCGGCGTCCTCGTCGATGTCGGCGGCCGCGGTGAGGTCGGCCTCCTCGTCGTCGGCGGCCACCTCCTCGACGTCGGCGTCCTCGACGTCGACGGGCTCGTCGTTGTCGGTGGTCTCAATTGGGGCCAGGCCGACCTTCTCGAAGTCGGCGGACAGCTCGGGGATGATGTCTCCCTCATCGTCGGACTCGTCGCCCTCGCTGACGCTGAAGGCTGCGGCCTCGAGGAAGGTGTTGTCGCTGCTGGTCAGCTTGAGCTTCTGGCGCTGCTCCTCGATGAACTCGACCATCATGGCTTCGACGTTCTCCTGGTAGCGCACCAGGCCGTTCCCGATCTCACGCAGGGCGATGACAGCTCCCTTGTTCTCGCACTCGACCAGCGGCGTGCCGCGGCTCTCGAGCAGGGCTCGCGCCCGCCGGGCGGCGAGGATCGTGAGCGCAAAGCGATTGGGGATCTTCTCGAGGCAGTCTTCGACGGTGACGCGAGCCATGGGCGGCGGAGTATGCGAGCCTGCGTCGGCGGGCGCAAGTACCCTCAGCCGACGCAAACACCGGCCGCTGGCCCGCATTGCATGACCCAGGGCGGCCCAGACCGACGCGATCCCGGGGTCCTCGCTGGGCTCGCCGCGGGGTCTGGCGTTCGGCCGCACAGCCCATCCGGGGGCGGGCCGGGCCGGATCTACATCTCGACGAGCAATTGCTGCCCGCGGTCACGCAGCTCGAGGCTGTCGCGGACCCAGCGGATGAAGCCCTTGGCGTGGTCTGAGCGAAACCCGAAGGTCTCTGCCAGGGCCAGCAGTGCGTCCATTTCGCCGTCGACCAGCTTGTTGTCGGCCAGGGCCGCGCAGACCGCCTGATAGAACAGGAACAGCCGGGCCTCGCGGTGCTGGACCGTGCGCGCGACCTGCATCAGGTCGTTGGGCGTGGAGAACTCCTTGCGTACCAGGTCGCGCTCCTCGGGCAGCAGCATCATCTGGCCCATGAGCTCCTCGACGAAGTGCTTCTCGCTGTCGGAGACCTGGTTGTCACGGGACGCCATGATCGCCACGGCACGGGCCACGGCCACCTGCTCTTCGGGGGTGATGAGCTCTGCGATCGGGAAGTCGAGCATCGGCTTTCTCCAGCTTCTAGCGCCAGGCTAACCCAACTCGGCAGCGCTGCCTAGCCGCGTGGTGCCGGGGCGCTCACCGAGTGCGGTGCGCCCGGGTGCGTGCAGCCGGGGAGATCCCGGCTGCGCGTCAGTGCGCGGCTTGCAGGCGGTTGGGCCCGTGCAAGCGACGAATTGTTGCCGGCGCGACCGGATGCTCGCCGGACTCGTCGACCCAGCGCACGCCGAGCAGCTCGCGCCCGTCGAAGCCCGGCGGCAGCCTGGCGACGATGTTGCGGGTCGGATAGTGCGCGCGCACGCTGACCTGGGCGGTCGTCTCGACCTCGCCGTCGGCGAACTCGAAGATCACGCGGTGCGTGGCGCTCGGCTCGCGACCGCTGCTGAGATCACCCGGCCCGGTCCACCAGATCTGCTGGCCGTCCGGATCGACCGCGCCGATCAGCACCCCGTCGCCAGCCAGCACCCCGTCGGTCCCGGCCGGCGCTCCCGCGTCGCTCTTGCCCCAACCGGTCAGCGTCTTGATCCGCGAGTAGGTCGCGTTCCACTGCCAGTCCGACACCCAGGTGCTGCCGCAGTAGCTCATGTAGTCGGAGTATGCGGTCGGGTGGCGCAGCTTGAAGTCGCGGATGCCAAAGCCCCAGATCCCGATCCGGCCGTCCGCGTGCGGGTAGCTCGGGTCGGTGCCCGCCGCGTCGACGCCGGCGCCAGAGCACTCGATGTGGCGGCGGCCCTGGGTGTGTCCGACCTCGTGCACGAAGGTGTCGACGCCGCCCTTGTTGAGCTGGCCCACCGACGCTCGGTAGCGGGCGTCGGTCTTGTCCGGGCCGGTGATGTCGGCGGCGAGGCCTACGGTACACCCCGACTGGCCGCCGCCGCTGCCGATGCACCCGCCGCAGTTGTCGAACAGGCCGTAGTAATAGACGTTCGGATCGGCGCCATCGTCGGTGCGAAGCTGGCTCATCTCCGAGACCAGCTTACTCAGGCCCGAGAACGCCGTCATGCTGTAGGTGACCGGGTACGGCGCGCGGACCGTGAACTCGATAGTCTCGACCGCGTTCTGCTGATACAGCGCGTCCTCGAAGGCCTTGCGCTGCGCCTCGCCATCGACCACCGCGGCGCAGGAGCCGAACTTGTAGTCGATCGGGACCAGCACCACGCGCATCTCGGCCTGACTCGACTCGACGCCGACGAAGGCCGGGCCGGGCAATACGGCGATCGCCGGCTCGGCGGGCTCGGGCAGCATCTCGGCCCCCGGCGCGACCTCCCACAGCTCGATCTGGTACTTGAGGTTCGGGACCACATCGACCGCCTCGACGCCCCAGTAGAACGTGGACGCGAGATCGTTGTCGTACGAGTCCTGCGAGATCGTGATCGTCTGCGTCAGCACCTTGTCGACGCCGCCGCCGCTGAGCATCAGGCGGGCCTCGAGCGACCGCTCAATCCAGTCGTCGGGCACGTCGACGAACGCGCGGACCAGCATGTCGCGACCCTTCGGGATGAACGCGTTGCGCCCTGGACCGCCGACCGCCGCGCCATCGAGCCCGATCGGGATCGCCACGCTCGGGTTGGCCTCGACGCGCACGATCTTCACGTCGCCGCGCGCCGGGAACGGAACGAAGGGCGCGCCGGTCGACGAGTCCTCACCGGTCGTCGGCGTGGTCGTCGTGAGCGCGTCCCCCGTGGTCCCGGTCTCGGTCTCGGTCTCGCCCTCACTGGTGTCGACCCCTGCCTTGTCGTCCCCGCAGCCGACCGACAACGCCGTGAGCAGGGAACAGGACAGAACTTGCAGGGTCGACCGTGATGTCCGCATGTTTTATGACCTTAGTTTTGTTTGTGGGTTTTGCAACTACAAATTCCTCCGGATTCCAGGCTCCAGAAGACGATTAATGCCGTTTATTATGGGTTTAAAGGCCAACAACGGCAGTCCACGACAGGGCGCCACATCGAGCGTGAGGAATACCGGAGGTCTACGTGCCGCCGCGCTCGCCTTGACACGAGGCGCGGCTGCGAGCCACAAGGGTCGCGTTCTCTGACAAACAACTCGAGCGCACGGTCGTGCCGGGCCAGGCCCCGGGACGCGAAAGAGGGAAGTCGGTGCAAGACCGACGCGGCTCCCGCCACTGTGAGCGGCGACGAGATCGGCGAGATGCCACTGTGACCCCCTGATCGGTGGTCATGGGAAGGCGCTGATCGAGGATGACCCGTTAGCCAGGAGACCTGCCCTGCGCTCCACCGCCCCCCTCGGGGCGGGAGGTCCACGCGACCGGCGTTTGCCGGCGCCTGGACTTCGGTGAGACGGGAGTCCCTCGCCATCGTCCCCACGATCCCCACGCCTCGCGGCGCCTTCGGGCGCGCCCTCGAATGCATCTGCACGCACCCTCGCGGGTCGCGTCGCGCGATGGTCTACGTCGGTCTCGCCGCGCTGCTCACCGGCCGTGGCGCGCACGCCCGGCCCGCAGTCAAACCTGTCCCCAAGGCCAGCCCAGGTCCCGAACGCTATCGCACCGTCGTGCAACACGGCCGCGGCGACGGCCAGGACGACCAGCGCCAGGTCGACGCCGCCACGCCGGGCTTCGCCACCGCGATCGACCTCCGCCGTGACGGCGCGCGCCCGGCCGACGCCTTACCGGAGGTCCTCGGTCGCAGCGCCGGCGCGACCGTCCGCTCACTCGGCGGCCTCGGCCAATTCTCGGCGCTCTCGCTGCGCGGCTCGACCGCGCAGCAGGTCGGCGTGTTCCTCGACGGCGTGCCGGTCGGTGGCAGCGGCGGCGTCGTCAACCTCGGCGACCTCCCGATCGACACCCTCGCTCACGCGACCGTGCATCGCGGCCTCGTGCCCGTCGTGTACGGCGGCGCCGCGATCGGCGGCGCCCTCGATCTCGGCAGCGACCTGCGCTGCGTGCAAGACCGCCGCCGCCTGAGCGCGGCCCTCGGCGTCGGCTCCTTCGCCGCCCGCGAGGCCCGGGCCAGCGCCTCCCTCCCGCTCGCCCCGCGCCGCCGCGGACCCTGCCTCGACCTGCGCGTCGGCTACGGCGGCTCGGCCGGCGACTTCCCGTTCTACAACGTCGGCGACACCCTGCAAGACCGCCGCGACGACGCCACCGTCCGCCGGCAAAATAATCACTACGACCGCGTGCTCACCCAGATCGCCGTGCACGGCCGCAGCGGCCCCTGGCGTTACAGCGCCCAGGAGCTGCTGCTCGCCAAGCGCCAGGGCATCCCCGGCCAGGCCACCGGCCAACAGGCGCAGGCGACCAACCTCGAGACCATCGTCGCCCGCACCGTCGCCCGCGTGCGCCGCGACCTCGAGGCCACCCGTGACGGTCACATCGAGCTCCTCGGCGGCTTCGCCGTCGATCGCAGCCGCTGGCGCGACCCGCTCGGCGAGGTCGGCCTCGGCGTCGATGATCAGGTCACGCGCAACCTCGACCTCTACCTCTCACCGCGCGTGCACGTGGGTCTGTGGCGCGGCGCGACCCTCACCACGATCGCCGACGCCCGCCAGGAGTGGACCCGCGTCGACCAGCGCGCTCTGGCCCCGCCCCGCGGCGACGCCCGCCGTCAACGCATCGGCCTCGGCCTCGGGATCCAGCTCGATCAGCGCCTGCTCGGCGGCCGCCTGCACCTCCAGCCGATCGTCCGCCTCGACCTCGTCACCAGCCGCTTCGCCGTCGCGGCCGGCACAGGCGAGCAGGACGACCGCGGCACCAACCATCTCGACATCGGCCTGAGTCCGCGCCTCGGCGCCCGCCTCGAGGTCTTGCCTGGCGTCTCGCTGCGCCTGACCGGCGGGCGCTACTTCCGGCCGCCGACGCTCGTCGAGCTGTTCGGAGATCGCGGCTACATCGTCGGCAACGAGGCCCTACGCCCCGAACGCGGCACCAGCCTCGACGGCGGCGTCGTCGTCGACACCGGTGGCGCGCGCACCAGCCTCTACGCCCACGCCGCTGGCTTCGTCGCCTGGAGCGACCGCCTGATCCAGTGGCAGCAGAGCGGACCGACCCTGCGCCCCGTCAACCTTGAGGGTGCCCGCGTCTCGGGCCTCGAGACCAGCGCCGCGCTGCGCCTGCTCGGCGGCGACCTGCGCTTCTCCGCCAACTACACCCTGCTCGCGCCGGTCAACCTCGGCGACGACCCGAGCCAGCGCGGTCAACCACTGCCCGGCCGCCCGCGCCACGAGCTCTACGCCCAGGCCTCGATCGGCCACGCGTATCAGGCCCGCGGGGCCGTGCTTGCGCCGCGCCTATTTTACACCGTCGAGCACGCCGCCCGCACCTTCCTCGACTCGAGCGGCCGCTACGAGGTCCCGCGTCGCACTCTCCACGGCGTCGGCATCGAGCTGCGGGTCGCCGATCGGATCCACATCGCCGCCGAGCTACGAAACCTCTTCAACCTGCGCACCACCACCTGGCACCCGCCGATCGCCGGCGCCCCCGCGATCACCGTGCCGGTCTCCGACTTCTTCTTCTACCCGCTCCCTGGCATCAGCCTGTGGACCTCTTTGCGGATCGACCTCGACCTCCCGGTCCGTCGCCGCGCTTGACCCTGCACCCCCGAAACGCCCCGATCATGCCCCGCGCTCCCTCCCCTCTCCTCCTCCTCCCCGCCCTGCTGCTCGCCTGTGCCCCGTCGAACGCCGACATCCCGGACGACGCCGACACCAGCACCACCGACCTGTCCGAAAGTACAGCAACGACCGACGCCGCGACCACCACCACCACCGGCGAGACCCCGACCACCACCGGTGATGACCCTTCGACCGGTGATGGTCCCTCGACCGGCGATGGTCCCTCGACCGGCGACGATCCCTCGACCGGTGATGACCCATCGACCGGCGGCGACGGCCCCGCGATCGTCCTCGACGCCCCGTGCACGATCGACGTCGCCGACCCGACCCGCCTCGCCGTCATCACCAATGACTTCATGGCGCCCGCCAGCCTGCACGTCGTCGACATCGCCACGGGTACACTGACCGCCGACCTCGCGCCCGCCCCCAGCGACCCCGCGCTCGCCTGGGGCGACGACAAACTGGTCGTGATCGGTCGCTTCGGCATCAACACCCTCGACGTGTACGGAGGCCAAGACCTCACGCCGCTCGCCACCTATGACGTCGTGGTCCCCGGGGTCGCCGACGCCAACCCGCAGGCCCTCGCCTTCGGCCCCGACGGCCACGGCTACCTGAGCCTGTTCGCCAGCGCCACGATCCCCGTCTACGACCTCGACCTGCCGCCGCAGGGGGCCATGGTCGACAGCCTCGACCTCGCCGCCTTCGCCGACCGCGACGGCAGCCCCGAGCCCGGCGTCGCCTTCACCTGCGGCGGCGTCATGTTCGTTGCGATCCAGCGGCTCGTCGACTTCGCCCCGATCGATCTCAGTTACCTCGTCGCCGTCGACCTCACCACCGGCGCCATGATCGACCTCGACCCCGCCGCCGCAGGCACCCAGGCCCTGCCTCTGCTCGGCCCCTGGGCCAAGCAGGTCCGCCTCGACCCCACCGACCCCGACGGCCACACCGTCCTCGTCCTGACCTCCGGCGTCGAGCGTGTCAACCTGTCCCTCGGGACATCCACCTGGGCCGTCGCGCCGACCGTGCTCGCGGGCGTCGACGTCGACGGCTTCGACCCGCAGGCCTTCAGCGTCGCCCAGGACGGCGCCAGCATCCACCTGCTCGCCACTGACGGCGACTATCCCGACGCCGCCGTGTTCCACATCGGCGTCGACGGGCAGGAGCCCGCCACCCCGCAGGTCCTGGTCGACGGCCTGGTCTCACGCGAGAAGACCCTCGAGCGCACCGGCTCCTTCTTGTGGGTCGGCGACGCCGCGATCGCGCAGCCCCGCCTGCGCAGCTTCGATCTCGCCGACGACAGCGAGCGCCCGCCCGTCGCCATGACCGCCGCCCCATACCTGGTCCTGGCGATCCCATGACCCTGCGCGACCTCGCAGCCGCGCTCGCGGCCAGCCTCGCGCTGGCCTGCGTCCCGTTCGCGTCCGACGACGACAGCGGCGACGACAGCACCGGCCCGGCCCCGGAGGAGCCCCTCGCGGGCCCGCCGGTGCTCGGCGTCCCGTGCAGCGGCGAGGTCCAGGAACCAACGCGCCTCGCGATCACGACCACCGACAACGTCACCGGCGCGCTCAGCATCCTCGACCTGCAGACCGGCATCATCACCCCCGACCTCGCGCTCGCGACCAGCGACTCCGTGCCGGTCCACGACGGCGAGCGCCTGTACCTGCTGCACCGCTACGGCTTCGACGCCCTCGACATCCTCCGCCCCGACTTCACGCTGCTCGCCCAGCTCGGTCTCGGCGTCCCGGAGGTCGTCAGCAGCAACCCGCACGCGCTCGCCTTCGCCGGCCAGCGCGCCTACATCACTTTGTTCGGCGCGCCCACGCTGCAGATCCTCGACCTCGCCGACCCCACCACGCCGACCCTCGCCGGCAGCATCGACCTGCGCCCGCTCGCCGACGCCGACGGCAACCCCGAGGCCAACCTCGCGATGCGTTGCGGCGACACCCTCTTCATCACCGTCCAGCGCCTCGACGAGAATATGGTGTTCGCGCCGACCGGCGAGCACGACCACCTCGCCCCGATCGACCTCGCCAGCGGCCGCCTGCACGACCTCGACCCGGACACCCCCGGTGTGCAAGCGATGCCGCTGCTGGGCCCCTGGGCCAAGCAGTGGCGCCTGGACCCCGCCGACCCCGCCGGCCACACCCTCCTGGTGCTCAGCAGCGGCCTCGAGCGCACCGACCTCGCCACGCTACAGACCACCTGGGCCGTCGACCCCGCCCGCCTCGCCGCGATCGGCCTGGTCGCCACCGACCTGACCCAGACCTTCGACCTCGACCGCACCGGCGAGCACGCCTACATCGCCAGCTACCGCGCCGACCTCAGCGAGGTCGTGCTGCTGCGCGCCAGCCTCGACGACGACGCCCCGATCATCGAGATCGCCGGTGGCATGCAGTCGATCGGCCCCACCCTCGAGATCGTCGACGACACCCTGTGGTTCGGCGATCGCAGCCACGCCGCCGCAGGCATGCGCGCGTGGGATCTCAGGACCGACCCGCCGACCCCACGCTTCGGCGGCCTCCCGCTGTCGACCGGCCTCGCCCCCTACGCCGCGGTCGCGATCCCCTGACCATGCGACGCCGCGAGACCTCCACTCCGCTCGCCGCGTCCGCTCGCGCCGGCCCGATCCTCGCGCTCGCGTTGTTAGTCGCCTGCGCCCCGCCGCGCCCCGCGACGGACGGCCCCGCCCGCCGCGTCCTCTCGCAGACCGTGCTCAGCGACGAGATCCTGTGGACCCTCGGCCCCGAGGCGCGCGCCCGCGTGGTCGGCGTCAGCGTCATGGCCGACGACCCGCGCTACAGCCGGGTCGTGGGTCTGTGGCCGCCCGAGCTCCCGCGGCTCGCCGTGACCAGCGAGGGCCTGCTCGCCCGCGACCCCGACCTCGTCGTCATCGCCAGCTTCACGACCCCCGAGATCAAGGCCCTGCTCACCGCCCAGCGCGTCCGCCTGCTCGAGTTCGACAGCTTCACCGGCTTCGCCGACTACCGCGCCCACCTCCGCGCCCTCGCCACCGCCGTCGACGCCGCCCCCGCAGGCGAGCGCGCCGTCGCCGAGCTCGACGCCCGCCTCGCCGCCCTCGCCGCCCGCCGCTCCGCCTCGCCCACCCTCACCGCCCTCACCGCGATCTCATGGGGCGACGGCTACGCCGCCACCGGCGGCACCACCTTCGCCGACATCGCCGCCGCCGCCGGCCTCGTCAACCTGCCCGAAAGCACAGGTCTCTCGGGACATGTCCCGGTGGCCATGGAGCAGTTGGTCGCCTGGGACCCCGAGATCATCGTCATCTCATGCCCGGCCGCCGCCGCCGACGACCCCGCCTGCGCCGCCGCCGAGACCGCCTTCGCCGCCGGCCCCGGGCTCGCCGCCACCCGGGCCGCCCGCCAGCACGGTGTCATAGCCATCCCCGCCCGCGACCTCGGCAGCACCGGCGAGGGTATGATCGCCGCCGCGGAGCTGCTGCATGCCCGCGTCCTCGCTCACCGCTGACCGCCCATGCGCCTCGCCCCGCTCACCGCGCTGCTGCTCCCGGCCGCGCTGCTCCTGGCCCTCGGGACAGGTCCGGGCGAGATCGGCGTCGGCGAGGCCCTGCAGATCGTCGCCGGCCACCTCGGCCTCAGCGCCCCGGACCCCGGCCTGCGCGACGCGATCGTCTGGGACCTGCGACTGCCCCGCGCCCTGCTCGCCGCGATCGTCGGCGCCGCCCTGGCCAGCGCCGGCGTGCTCACCCAGGGCCTGTTTCGCAACCCGCTCGCCGACCCCGGCATCCTCGGCGTCAGCGCGGGCGCCATGCTCGCCGCCGTCGTCGGCTTCGTGTTCGGCGCCGAGCAGGCCGGCCTGTGGGTCACCCCACTGCTCGCCGCCGGCGGCGCGGGCCTCGTGTTGCTCGTGCTGCTCGGCCTTCACCGCGCGCACCAGGGCCTCGCCACCCTGCTGCTCTCCGGCTTCGCGCTCGGCACCCTGTGCGCCGCCGTCGCGACCCTGTGCCTCGCGCTCGGCGCCCAGCGCTGGGACCTCGGGATCCGCGTGATGCAGTGGAGCCTCGGCAGCTTCGAGGGCCGCACGTGGATCCACGTCGCCTGGGCCCTGCCGCCGTGCGCGATCGGCCTCGCGCTCGCCACCTGGCTGCGCCGCGACCTCGACACCCTGCACCTCGGACACGACATCGCCGCCTCGCTCGGCGTCGACCTGACCCGACTGCGGCGCCGCGCCGTGATCGCCGTCGGTCTGCTGGTCGGGGCCGCGACCGCCCTCAGCGGCGTGATCGGCTTCGTCGGCCTGCTCGTCCCCCACCTCGCCCGCATGCTCGCCGGCCCCGGTCACCGCCGCCTGCTCCCGCTCGCCGCCGTCCTCGGCGCGGCGCTGCTCGTGCTCGTCGACACCCTCGCGCGCGCCGTCACCCGCGTCGTGCTCCCTCCGGGCGTGCTCACCAGCCTGCTCGGCGCCCCCCTCTTCCTGTGGATGTTGCGGCGGCGCGGGCTCGGCGAGAGCTAGGGCGGATGTCCTGCCGGGGTCGCACGCCCCTGGCGTTGCTCGGCGAACATTCGTCCGCGATCACGACACTCATCCGCATCGCGATGCGATCGCATCGCGTGATCGAGTCTCCTTGATCCGATCCAGAGCAAGCACACAGCACGCCCGCGAGCGGCCACGCAGGCGCGCCGGCCACGGACGAGTGTCCAGACGCGCGGGGGCTGGAAGTGACACTACTACATCTTGCGCGAGCGCAACGGTCGCCGCCCACAACTTGTGGCTGGCAGATTGCCCCGCATCCCGCGCACACAGGGAATGTGCCAGTGATATGCGTTTTAATGAAAGCGCATTCTGCCCCATCGTGCGCGCCACTGAGCCCAATTTTGGCGCATTCGATCGAATCTGCATCGACAATTTCTCGCCGCGGCTATGGACGGGGCGCACTGGATCGGGTTCTCTGTGCCTTCGCCGAGGTCGGCCCAGTCCAAAGGAGTGCACGGAATGCGATTGGTGAAACTGACAGCCCTGGCATCGTTGATCGGATTCGGAACCGATGTGTTCGACGATGATGCCAGCGCGATGGACACGGAGGATGCGTTACCCGGGCGCATCGCGCCCGACGATCTAGGCGCGGCCTTGAGCCCGCCAGGCACCGCGCCCGCGCCCGCCGAGACCCTCGCCGAGGCTGCGGTCGAGGCCTCCCTGATCGCCGAGGATCGGGCCGCGGTGCAGGAGTTCCTGCCCCGCGAGTGCGTCCACGAGGTCAGCGCCGACCGCCCGAAGCTGACCCACAACGAGCAGCAGCGGACCCAGCGGGTCATCGCCCACGTCGCCCGCCGGCTCAAGACCAGCGACGAATTCACCAAGCTGCTGCACATGGTCGCGATGCGCGAGTCGAGCATGCAGCAGGGCCTCGTGCATCGCCTCTCCCCGGACCTCCAGGGCAGCTACGCCGCGTGGCGCAAGATGCAGACCACCTACGAGGGCAACCCGCACGCCGACGACCCCGAGAAGTGGCAGACCTACGGCCTGTTCGGGATGAACTCGAACTACTTCACCCTCCTGTGGGACAAGGCCGCCGACCCGCGCGTCCTCTGCGACGCCGTCGTCGACGTGCTCGTGTATCGCCGCGCCGCGGTCCGCATGATCAAGAAGGCCGGCGGCAACATCGTCTGCAAAGACGACCACGGCCAGCCCTTCGACTACACCACCCGCACCACCTGGGAGACCGTGCACCGGGCCGTCAGCGGCGGCAAGCTGTGCCCCAGCAAGCACGAGGCCACCGCCGCCACCCTCAAGCAGTACTTCCGCGGCCGCGCCGAGCGGGTCGGCATCGACCCCGACCGCACCGTCACCGTCAAGATGCTCGGCGTGGAGCCCGGGAAGGGCGTCGACGGCCAGGCGTGGCCGACCCAGGAGGCGCTGGTCATGGGCCTGTGGTCCGAGATCGAGGCCGCCGAGGCCGCACGGGATGTCACCGCCGCTAGCCTCCCGCCCGGGTCGACCCCCCCCGCATCGCCTGCATCGCCTGCATCGCCCGCATCGCCCGCATCGGACCCGACCGCGACCTCGGCGACTGCCCCGCGCGTGGCCTCACGGGCCAGCGCGCGCTGAGCCTCGTCCACCCGCGCCCCGCCGCGGACATCGTTCGCACGCCGGTGCTCGCCGGTCCGCCGCTTACCTCCAGATCCGGGCGCCGCGGCGACCCGCGCATCGGGTTCGGATCGACGTCCGGCGGCCCCATGGCGCGAACCCCGGAGACTCGATATTGTGGGCTCCGTGTCTGCTACCTGGCCCACACTACTTTTAGCCCCGTGTGCCCTTGCGATCGCCGGCCTCTCTGCATGTGACGCCGAGGACATGTCCGCAAGGACAGCTCTCGCGGCCGCACCCGAGCCCGCGACCCCTGCCCCGCCCGGATCCCCCGGCCGCGCGAACTTCAGCGCCGCCAATTTCAGCGCCCCCCCTCCGCAGACCAGCCTCGTCTGCGGCGACACCCCGGACATCGACCCCCGGCGTTCGCTCGCCATCACCGAGGAGGTCTTGCTCACCGGCTTCACCTTCGAGCGCGTGATGCAGCAGATCGTCGACACCAGCGGCGAGCCCGGCCTCACCCGCGAGGACCTGTATGGCCGCTGGTGGGACTTCCTCAACCCCGCGCCGGGGTTCTTCCCGGAGGCCCGCCACTGCGACGACTCCCTGATCGACGGCAAGGCCTCGCTCGGCGCCTTCCCGATCCAGTGCCCGCGCCCGGAGGGCATCCTCGCCGCGACCGACCCCTTCGACGACCCCGAGAACAACCCCGACAGCTACATCCCGATCGGCCTGTTTAACCGCTTCGACGCCGCCCGCACCGACGGCGCCCACTGCGGCGAGTACCGCATCGTGTTCGCCAAGCGGTCGGGCCAGTTCGACACCCTCGACCGCAACCTCATCATCTTCGAGGCCGTGCTCCCCAACCCCCTCCCGGCCTGCGGCGTCGAGGGTTGCCGCCCGATCGCCGAGCGCTGGGCCGCGCTCAGCGAGATGAACGACCCCTCGCAGATCCGCAAGTCGCTCGAGGACTTCTACTTCGGCGATGGCGCCGGCGCCGGACCGGTCGTGCACGCCGACAACTACGGCCCGCGTGGCGGCCAGATCCGCACCAACAGCTTCATGCCCGACCCGAACTTGTGGCAGCTCCACCAGTTCGCGTTCTCACACGATTGCAACGGCGCCGGCCCGTGCATCAAGCCCACCCTGGTCAAGGACAACCCGTTCCCGCAGTTGTTCATGGACCCCGCGCCCGGCCCCGGCGGCGAGGCGTTCCAGAAGTGGTTCATAGGTCAGATCCCGCACCTCGAGGTCGCCGACGTCAACCGCTTCTTCCTGACCGATGTCGGCACCTTCAACGCCGGCCAGAGCAGCTCCGAGGGCCAGTTCGACAACTACCGCCTGCAAAGCGGCTTCGGCACCAACTTCCGCGACGCGATCCAGGCCGCCATCACCACGCCCGGCCTGACCACCGACCAACTGCTCAACCGCACGCTCACCCTCTCGTGCGCCGGCTGCCACGAGCACGCCAACCAGCCTGACAGCGGTGACCTCGGCGACGGCCTCAACTGGGCCCCCAGCCTCGGCTTCGTGCAGCTCAGCGAGGAATTCACGGAGGACGGCGAGTTCGGCCCGCGCTTCCCGCTGTCCGACCAGATCACCCAGATCTTCCTGCCCCACCGCGAGCAGGTGCTCGAGGACTTCCTCTCCACGGCCGCTTGTAGTAAGTGCGACGCGCTCAAGATCAAGCTGTTTGGCTCGAAGTTCGTCGACAAGCACAAGTTCGACCCGCCCGGGCCTGCGGCCCCCGGCCTGACCCTCGGCGGCCCGCCACGCAGCCACTGAGGCCCCCGCGGGCCGCACAAGCGCGGGGTCCGACGGGTAATTTTCCCCGCGCCCGACCCCGGGTCCAGACGGGCCCGCGTGATAGAATCCGCCCTCTTTTCGCCGGAGCAAGCGCCGTGGTTCAAGCCTACATCTCTGGGACCGGTTTTTATGTCCCGCCAGGGGTCGTCACCAACGACGATCTCATCAAGAACTTCGGCGTCGAGACCACCCCTGAGTGGATCGTGCAGCGCACCGGGATCGAGGCCCGTCGGTTCGCCGAGGCCGGCGTCGGCACCTCCGACATGGCCACCCTCGCCGCCAAGGACGCCCTCGCCGCCGCCGCGCTCGAGCCTCACGACCTCGACCTCATCATCGTCGCCACCCTCTCGCCCGAACACGCCTTCCCCGGCAGCGGCGTCTACGTCCAGCAAAAGCTCGGCCTGTGTGAGGGTGAGAACGCCAAGTTCGTCCCCGCCCTCGACGTCCGCAACCAGTGCTCGGGCTTCCTCTACGCCCTCTCGACCGCCGTCGCCCACGTGCGCGCCGGCATGGCCCGCCACGTGCTCGTCTGCGGCGCCGAGACCCACTCCGCCGCCCTCGACCTCTCGCCCCAGGGGCGCACCGTCTCCTCGCTGTTCGGCGACGGCGCCGGCGCCGTCATCGTCTCCGCCACCGAGGAGGACCGCGGCGTGCGTGGCGTCTACCTCGGCGCCGACGGCCGCCACGCCGAGGTCTTGTGCCAGAAGATCTGGGACATCCGCCAGCGGCCCTTCATCCCCAAGAACCCCGACCGCTCCGGCAACATCGCCCCCGAGATGATGTGGGCCCAGATGGACGGCAAGCTGGTGTTCAAGCACGCCGTCGGCACCATGCTCGGCGCCCTCATGCGCGCCTGCACCCACCAGAAGATCGGCGTCGAGGACATCGACCTGTTCCTGTTCCACCAGGCCAACATGCGGATCAACCAGTTCATCGCCCAACAGCTCGGCGTCGCCGACGAGAAGATCCCGCACAACATCCAGCGCTACGGCAACACCACCGCCGCGACCATCCCGATCCTGCTCGCCGAGTGCGTCCGTGAGGGCCGGCTGCGCCCCGGCATGAAGGTCGCCATGGCCGCCTTCGGCTCCGGCTTCACCTGGGGCGCCGCCATCCTCGACTGGTAAGAGCCGCCTCCATGCACCCCATCCACCCCATCGCCCCCCCTCGATCCCTCCGCCGCGTCCTCGCGCTCGGCCTGCTCGTGTCGCTCTCGGCCTGCGCCGGCACGTCCGGCGCGGGCAAGTCCGGCGGCGGCTCAAAGTCTCCGCCGCCCGCGCTGGAGGCCGTCCACTACGACACGGACGCCACCAAGCCCTCCTTCGAGGACAAGCCCGCCGTCGCCCAGGCCGCGACCGAGCTCGAACAAAACCCCGCGCTCCACCTGCTCCTGATCGGCCGCACCGACTCCCGCGGCGACGCCAACAGCAACATGCAGCTCGGGATCCAGCGCGCCCACGAGTTTCGCCAGGTCCTGCTCACGCGGGCCGCCGGCAAGGTCGACGCCAGCAGGGTCCACGTCGGCTCGCGCGGCCAGGCCGAGCCGACCGGCAGCAACGACACCGAGGACGGCCGCGCCAGCAACCGCCGCGTCGAGTTCCACTTTTATTACCCGGACGGCACCCCGCTCAAGTCCCGCTTCCCCTCGCCCATCATCATCGAAGGCGAGTAGTCAGCCGAGCACCCGCAAGAACCCCGGCGCGACCGCCTCGGTCAGCCACACCCCGTTCTCGCTGCAATAAAATACCGCCCCCGCGGCCCGCATCGCCGCCGCGTCGACCACCAGCACCACCGGCCGCCCGTGGCGCCCGCCGACCCGCCGCGCCGTCTCGACATCGGGCGACAGGTGTACGTGATGCCGGGCCATCCGCCGCAGCCCCTCGCGCAGGATGACCTCCACGGTCTGGGCCCCGGTCCCGTGATACAGCGCCGCCGGCACCTCGCTGGCCGGCTCGAGCTGCAGATCGACCTCGACGCTGTGGCCCTGGTTGGCCCGGATC
>Ga0105046_10000430_pt1 | contig 57977 bp, 34 predicted proteins | sample MAT03_FD_78385 | JGI IMG/M metagenome (GOLD analysis project Ga0105046, IMG submission 78385) | Freshwater microbial communities from Lake Fryxell liftoff mats and glacier meltwater in Antarctica - MAT-03 (megahit assembly) | ecosystem: Environmental > Aquatic > Freshwater > Ice > Liftoff...
AACGTATTCCGTTATACCCATGTATTTCTCCAAAATATTCTTAATATCGTCTTCTGACTGATTGCTGAAACCATAATTGTTGTTTGGTCCATTCTCTTCCAGAACCAACTCTGATGAGAATGCTTTGCCCATACCGTCTGACATAAAATTTCCACCTGTATGAACCATGTCATAAGGAGGCGCTATAGTTTGGTACATCTCTAAGCCAGTAACACTTGCTGCCTTAGATGAAAATGAATCATCAAGAGGACGTGGGCGATTATATATCCAATCCAACAAAGCGAGCGAATCGACTCCATCCAAATAAATGGAATTAGGGCCATAATCGCGCATCCAAACACTATTTGAATTATAGGATATGTAATTTATGTTTTTAGAATTGTCGATACCGTTAGCAGTTAAATAGTTTTTAACATTGTTGGTATCTGCTGCTGCGATATAAACTTTTGCTTCATCTTGAGCAAAACGCACAATCTCTTTTAAGATGGATTGATAAGACTTCCATGAAATAAAAACACCTTGCATCTCCTCCCATTCTGCAAGAGATCGCGGTTTGTTTATCGGTGGTTCAGAATTCCCACTAGGACTCAGATTTTCTAAATAATTGGACATCATTTCTTTTTCGCCTTTGGCAAAAGACTTAGGAAGATTAACTTCTTGAGCATTGGCTACTCCTAAAGCCAAACAAACAGTTATTAACAGCAAATACCTCATAGTCCTGAATTTCATGATTAAAATTGAAAAATAACAGCGATAGCAGGCAATAATGGCAATTGATTTACGCGGGTGTAACGAACACGATCAAAATAAAATATATTATCTCTATCATACGCATTGGTTGCAGTAGCGTTAATCTCCATTTTTGAGCTTTTTGAAAAAATGAAGGTCTTTTTCAAAGATAAATCTAATCTGTGATAAGTAGGTAAGCGTCCATCATTCCTGTTTGAGCTGTAAACCAAGCCTAAATCACCATTTCCGGATATTACATCTGTTCCAATACCTTGTCCTAAAGTGAATTGCTCATAGAATCCTTGCGTCAGGGTAAATGGAAATCCAGTACCAAAATTCCATCTTGCACCCAATTCCCATGTCTTATCCTTCCCGAACTTGTATGAACCCAACAAGTTGATATTGTGTCTACGATCAAAATTAGTTGGATAGGTTTGGGTTCCATCAAATCTATTTACATAACCCAATGAATAAGTTGCCCAGGCATAAAATGATTTCTTTTCATATTTGAAGGTAAAATCAATGCCATACGCATCACCTATCTCAGTTTCATAATTTGGATCGGTTTGCCTCAACTTGTTTCTATTCAGATTGATCAATTGAGTAAACTTCTTCAAATATGGTTCTACATTAATTGTCAAATTCTTGGTTGCATCATATTCGAAGCCCCCAATCAAATGACTAGCAAATTGCAGCTTAGACTTTGCAGGGTTTTCTTCATTAGGATCTAAAAGCTGCTCTTCTGGTCCAGATAAAAATCCAACGAAAAGGTTTACTATATCTTGTTCATTCACGGTGCTGAGTAAATTCTGACTGTACAATCCTCCAGCAAATTTGAATCTCAATCGATCAGCAATATTCCATTTCAATCCCAATCTTGGCTCAAAGCTCGTTTCAGACAAAGATGCGTAATACTGTATTCTCATCCCAGGTTGAATGACTAATTTAGGCCAAGAATACCTGTAAGCCACAAATCCGGCTAATTCAGTAGTAAACTGTTCTTGTCTGATGTCTATCTGCCTAAAATTGGTAAAGTTGAAATCCGTTGTAAAATTATTCAATTCAAAACCATACTTGGTTTCACTGTTTCTACCTAAATACGTAAAATCAAGACCCATATTGAATCCTACAATGCTGCTATTACGAGGACTTCCGTCTGCCTCCTTTAAAGTGATATCATAATCAGAGTAGGCAACATTACCACCAATCAACATAGAACTAGCGCCAGGTACAATACTGAAATTCGCACCCCCTCCCTTACTATTCCAATCCAAATCAGCTATGCCTTGATATATTACGTTGTCTCTGTAGTTGAATCCAAACACATCAACCTTACTTCCGTTGGATGAATTAAAAGAAACCTTGCCGTACAAATCTTGAAAGTTAAAAGGCAGACCCAAACTGTCCTTCAAAAAAGAATAAAAAGTTTTTGAAGTTTGATCAATGTAGGATCTTTTTCCGGTTAAAATAAAAGAGGTACTTCCTCCGCCATCAGCTTTTAATTTCGTTAATGGACCTTCCAATAATATTTTGCTCTGAAACGGGCTGGCACTCACTATTCCAGCCAGTTTCTTCTTATTACCATCTCTAGTTTTAACGTCCACAACTGCTGATATTCTGCCTCCAAACTCTGCGCCAAAACCACCGGTATAAACATCCACTGAACGGATTGTTTCAGTCTCAAATGTTGAGAAAAAACCTATTGAGTGAAATGCGTTATAAAGCGTCATTCCATCCAATAATATTTTGTTTTGGATAGGTGCTCCTCCTCTAATATACAATTGTCCACCTTGGTCTCCTGTTGAAATTACCCCAGCAATGACTGGAAGATACTGGGCAATGTCAGCCTCTCCGCCGGTTGAGGGTAAGGATTTAATTTGCTTGGTAGTCACGGTTACTTTGGATATGAGTACCTCCGTTTTGGCTGCTTCTTTGGCTGCATTGATCTCTATATCTTCAAGATCGATAGAACTCTCTTCCATCAATACCTGCTTGTTGGTGTAACCACTCTTGCTGACTTTAACCTGCATTCTTATTTCGGCGTAACCAAAATATTTGATTAACATGGAATACTCACCAATTGGAACCTGCGGAATCGTGTAAAAACCTTCATCATTTGACACTGCTCCATATTTGGTATTCTCCAATATAACAGTAGCAAAAGACATAGGATTTCCAGTATTCTTATCTAAAATAGTTCCTCTAATTCCCCCTGTGGTTTGGGCGTTTATTCTGGAAGTAAAGAACACTCCAAACATAACAAATAAAGTGCTAAAAATTAGCTTCGCTGCTCTTTTATGATCGTTCATGGTGCAAAAGTAAAAAAACCATTCATGGAATGCATAAAAAAGATGCATTACTGTCGCGGATCTGCAAAATTAGGATTGTTAATAAAACTTGAGTCCGTCAAGGTCTTCATGAAATTAATCAAATCGAGCTTATCCTGTTCGTTCAAATTCAGGCCATTCTGGGCGACTCCAGTCATGGAAGGATCCAAAGTAGAAGAAAATTTCACACCTGTATTATAATGTTCAACGGTCTCTTCTAGCGTTTTAAAACGACTGTCATGCATATATGGAGCAGTTAAGACTATATTTCTTAGGCTCGGCACTTTGAATCTTGCTTTGTCACCTTCATTCTTAGTTACTTCGTATCTACCCAAATCTGTAAACTCAAAATCAAAATCCAATCCATTGCTGGTGTACTTTAAATCAGTAAAATCAAAACCTCCGTGACAATGAAAACATTCAGCTCCTTTAATTCCAGCAATCAAGTCGGGTTCACGAAAAAATAACTCTCGGCCCCTATTTTCAGATTCTGTCAATGTTGTTTTTCCGGCTTTCCATTGATCAAATTTTGAATTGTATGTAACTAGGGTATTCATAAATTGCTCTAAAACCAAAGATATTCTTTCGGAAGTAACTGCAAAATCTCCAAATGCTCTAATAAACGGATCTCTGTAATCCGAATTATTTTGAGTTTTATTGACAACATTTTCTAGTGTTTCATGCATTTCCAATAGATCTTGAATGGGCTTCAATGATTGTTCTCTTAGGGTGGTTGCTCTTCCATCCCAGAAAAAACCATTGGTATGCCAAGCTAAGTTTGCAATGGTCATTGCATTTCTCTTGCCAGGCAATCCTTTTATTCCAATGCTAAAATCTCTAAAATCATTAAAGCCATTTGCTTGAAGGTGACACGATCCACAACTTTGAGTGCCATCCTCACTTAGATTCTTATCATAGAACAACAAACGCCCCAATTGAACCTTGGTATTGGTTAATTGGTTGTCAGCAGGTATGGGAGGCTTTGGAAAATTTCCATATTCAAGAGGGTATGGTGTTGTGTCCAAGACAGCTGGTTTTTCATCCTTTTTGCAAGAAAAAATTACTAATGTAAAAAGTAAAATACTTGCAAATGATTTCATCTTTTGAAATTTTGATTGGACACAAAGTTATAGTCAGTTAAGGAGTTTAAAAAATCAAACAACTCACTTTTTTCAGTTTCACTTAGATTCAAGGGTTTGATCAAATTACTTTTGTGTGGATGATCATAACCACCGGAACTATAGTGGTTGATCACCGTCATCAAATCAGGCAAACTTCCATCATGCATGTAAGGAGCAGTTAATCCAATATTGCGCAAACTTGGCACTTTATACAATGCATCATCTTCAGCCTTGCCCGTGAGCCGCTTACGGCCCATGTCTAGGTAATCAGGATACAAACCATTGTTCTCAAAGGCATGATTGGTAAAAAATTGTCCACCATGACATTGGCTACAATTCAACCGTTCCGAAAAAAATAATTCCCTACCTTTTTGAGCAGAAGGACTCAATGCCTTGGCTTGCCCTGATTGGAATTTGTCATATGCAGACTCGCCACTAATCAGATGGCGTTCAAAATTGGCTATGGCCCTGGTAATCACAAAAGGATCCATTTCACGGCCATAAGCATTTTTGCTTAATGAGTTGTAATTAACGTCCTTGCGGAGTTTTTCAGCCAAAAGAACCATGTCATAATCGAATTCAGCATGTTCTTGAACTGGAACCAAGACTTGCATTTCTAATGTCGGAACGCCACCTTCTCTTAACAAGTAGGGCTCATAAGCAACATTGGCAAGACTGGAAGCATTTCTTGTTCCTGATCGATTTTCAATTCCAAGACTGACTGCAATTCCATCTGTAAAAGACAAATCTATTTTGTGACAACTTGCACAAGAGACCGTCGAATCGCGTGATAAAACGGGATCATAAAAAAGTTTTTTACCCAACAAGAACCTCTCATCTGTCAACTCATTGTCCTGAGGAATAAAAGGCATATTAAAACCAGGCGGAAGTTTAAAATAATGATCCTTAATTGTTTCTTTTTGACATGAAACTACAAGACCGACAGAAATCAGTAGGCTGACATAAAAGGAACGTTTAAGTTTCATCGAGTCTACTTCACCAATGCGATTGATCTAGTTAAGCTTTTTCCAGATTTATATGCCAATTTAAGGATATAGATACCACTTTGAAAATCATTGGTAACAATTCGTGTTTGCTGAATTCCGTTGCCAAAGTCTTTTGAAAGCACTGGAATTCCAGCCATTGTGTATAATCCAACAGTTTGAAACATTTCGTTTGAATTTAACAAAAGTTCATTGTTCAAAAGATTCAAACTCAATACAGGGTCAGAGTTTAATGATGTGGTACTTACACTTTCCGCACCAAATACATCAACAAAATGCTTCATGATTGAAGGATTAGGTGGAAGGTTGCCGTGCTGAATCAAACCTCCTTGCAGTTTCAAATCATCTACTAAGTGATTGTATTCAGCATCCAGAAGTATTTCAATTGACTGACCTGTTTTTGTAAATGGTGGGTTATTTACAACAATTGGAGTGTACATTTCATTACCTATTGTATGAAACTGAAACATATCCTCAATGCCATTTGTTGTGCAAACTCCTTCCAAAGCTAGAAAGCGGTACCCAGCAGCCCAACCCCAGTGCATACTAGGACTGCTTAAGGCCAGTGGATGATTGGCAGGATAAGCAGCGGGATCACTGTGATTCGCAATAGCATCTACACCAATTTTAAAACTGATTTTTTCTATTGAAGTGATGTCCCCGTTACCTATTGTATAAACTTGTTTGTTGCCATTGACTAGCAAATAAAGCTTAGGAAACGAAGTAGATTTGCCACCGTCGTGCTGGATAACAATTTCGGAAACAAAATATTGCAATCTATCAGTTCTATAATTCTCACCAGAATTATTGATGCCTGTGGTTGTGCCTACCGTCAAGGGCTTGCCATTGATCAAATGATTAATTTTTAGGGTGACATCTGACTGAGAAAATAGTATGCCAGAAAAACAAACCAGTGTCAAAATTTGTAAATTTTTTACCATTGTTTTTTTTTTTTGATTTAAAAGATGATGCAATATACAAAAGTTCTACCTTTGTTGACTAACAATTAGTTTAACCTAAATAATTTAACATGAAAAAATTTCAATTTTTACTTTTTGCACTACTTGTAAGTGCTACAACTTTAACATTTACTTCTTGTGGTGATGACGATCCCTGTAAAGATGTAGAATGCGGAGCCAATGGCTTATGCGCCAATGGTGATTGCATTTGTAACGTAGGTTTTGAAGTAGATGCAGAAGGAAAATGTACTGTAGATTCTAGAACTAAGTTTGTTGGGAATTACAACTCATCTGAAACTTGTGTTCCGGCATCATCTGGTAGCTATTCCAATTCAATTTCATCTGGTTCGGCATTAAACAAACTAACCATATCAAACTTTGGTGATTCAGCCTTGAATGCAACTGCAACTATTGATGTTAACAACAAGAAAAAATTCACTTTAGATGCAACTTCATTTGATTTGGGTGGAACTACCTTTACAATCACAGGTTCAGGCGAACAGAATTCTACTGGGGTGGTAATCACGCTTAACTATGAAGCCAAAACAGGTGGTCTAACTGCTTTCACTTGTGTAGTAACTATGAACAAGATCTAATTACTTTAGATAAATAATAAAAGAGGCTGCCTAAAACTATTTTAGGCAGCTTTTTTTTTGCCGATTTATTGTAAATTTTAAGCAGTTTGAGCATTAGTTAGGTCAGTTTTCAAGCTCCATCCTCATTTAATCCGCATGCTATATTTATGTTAAATGCTACAAAGAAGTTGTTGATAAGCCACATAGAGCGATATCCTTTTGGATGTTAATCCGATGGAAAACTTGATGCCTCTGTTCAATACAAATATGGTTACGCCTCAAGAGTTATCCGTACCACAACTGTACATTTCTTAACCAAAAGTATCATTTTACTGCTGAAGAGTTTATTTAGTGTGTCCAATTTGCATATTAGGGTGGAAATTTAACCCTCAACCTCCCTTCAAATTTTAAATTGAATTGTTACGAGCATTAAGTTAGCCTCCATATAAAAGGAAAATTTTACTCTTTCAGGAAAGCCTTTTTTGCTAAGGTCAAATCACCTCGATATAATTGATAGTCACTTACATTCAAGACGTAAGATATATTTGGACAATAACCAATAAAAAATGCCTCTAGATTATTCATCTAAAGGCATTAAATTTATTCAAAAAGTAAACTATGTTACTCTCCGCCTTTTTTCCATTTTGACTTTGAACCCTGAGGTTCAGCTGGCTTGGAAGGATCGTTCTTAGCATCTCCCTCCCACTTGGATTTTGAACCTGGCTCATCTTTGCCTGTACCTTTATTCCATTTGTTTTCGCTATTAGTTTTTACTACTGGCTTTGCAGCAGGTTTCTTAATTACTGGCTTCTTTACCTTTGCTTTACCTGACTTTGCGGCCATGGCAGCGTTTGCAGCAATAACTGATTTAGCCTGAATAGTAGCAGCTTCCAGGGCACGAGCCTTACACTCTGCATCCTTTTCTGCCTTAAATGAAGATGTTTTGTCAGCCACTTGCTGATCAATTGAAGTCATTTGCTCTTTCTGCTCTGGGGACATTTCCTCACCAGCAGAAGTTAAAAAAATTGTTCCTGTGATGGCTACTGCCAATATAAGAACTACACTTAATTTTTTCATTTCGATGTGTTTTTGAATCTGTTAATTAATTATTGAGCAGGTGTTGCTGCAGCCAATAGCACCAAACTGTCTTGTGCTGTTTTTACCAATAGAGGAAACTGTGCATCACACAATTTATTCAATTCTGGCTCCATTACGGCCTTTTGCTCGTTAAATTTTTGGTCTACAGCGCTTGCTACTTCTTCTGGAGTCATAAGTTTTGGCTTGGACTTACAAGCAGTAAAACCTACTACCATTGCGGCAACTGCCAACAATAAGAGTGATTTGAATTTCATTTTAATTTAATTTTATGAATGATTAATGTTTCAAGATGCAAAATTACAAAGACCAAACGATTTTAGTATCTATTTATTCTGCCAATGATTTTTAGAAAGCGATATTTTTATTGGGATATGTTGGATAGGATGCTCAAATTCCACTAAAACAGCCTTCAACGCTATGTTTCCATCATGCCAAGGCTGCATAGCACCGTATTTCAAGTCACCCAAAATGGGCATACCCATTTTGCTAAGTTGAGCCCTGATCTGGTGTGGACGACCTGTATGCAGATTTATTTCAAGACACACTTGATCTTTACTTGCTTCCTTTAGCGAATAATCCATGACAGCTTGCTTAAATTCTTTGTCTTTTTGAACGTCTGAAACTTCAACTGTATTCTTTTCATTCCATTTCTTAATCCAATGAACCAAGTGTGCAGATTCTGGACCAACCAGCTTAGGAATTAAAGCTTCGTATTTTTTGGTAATGTTTCGATCGTGAAAAAGTTTATTCATTCGCTCCAATCCTTTTGAAGTCCTAGCAAATAAAGTAATGCCAGCAGCCGGCCTATCCAATCTATGTATCACTCCCAAAAATACATCACCGGGCTTTTCATATTTCACTTTGATGTAAGCTTTTACCCAATCAGCCAGTGTTTTATCGCCAGTCTGATCGCCTTGAACCAACCAACCATGTGGTTTGTTTACAGCGATAATATGATTATCTTCATATAAAATTTCAGGTAAACCAATTTGCATGCACAAAGATAAAAAATATACGCTTGGCTTTAGCCCTTGCCCCAACGATACTTATCTATTTGATGCAATGGTAAATCACAAAATAGATACTGAAGGAATTGATTTTGAATTGATCATTGAAGATGTAGAAGCCTTAAATCAACTTGCACTCAAAGGCAAGTTGGATTTTACCAAATTGAGTTTTAATGCCTACAAAAGCTGCTATCAACACTATACTATTATGGATACGGGTTCAGCACTGGGCTTCGGTTGTGGCCCGCTTCTGATCAAAAAGCCTGAAATAAAACTCAATAATGATTCCTTGATAGGTATTCCTGGTCAGTTAACAACAGCTAATTACCTTTTAAACCGTTTCTTCCCTGATTATCAAAACAAAAGCGTGATGCTTTTCTCCGATATAATGACTGGAATTCAAATCGACACAATACAAGCCGGTCTAATTATTCATGAAAGTAGATTCACGTATCAAAAATATGGCTTCGAAAAAGTCGCTGATCTGGGAGAGCTTTGGGAACAACAAACTGCAAGTCCAATTCCATTAGGTGGCATAATGGCAAACAAAAACTTGGCTTCAGAAGATGTGAATCAGGTTGATAAACTTATGAAAAGAAGTCTGGAATATGCAAAAAGTCAACATGATCAACTTTCTAACTTCGTTAAATTTCATGCTCAAGAAATGAATGAAGAAGTCATGAAATCACATATAGCGTTGTATGTCAATGAGTTTACATACAGTTTAAGCGAATTAGGTGAGCGAGCCATCGAAGAAATGATATACCAAAATCCACAGCCAATAAAAAAAACACATAAAATTTTTACACATAAGTGATTTTTTTAATATTTGGCATAGATATTGCAATATTCTTTAATGTGTAAGTTTTGGTTAAAGAATTGTAAAATTCGTTTTTTTCATGGCTCGAGTACTCTTGGGCCATTTTTGTTTCCCTATTTTTCATTGTGATTATGTCTTTTATGTACCTTCGTGGTCATAAAACTAATTTGTCATGATAATAGGTGTTCCAAAGGAAATTAAATCAAGTGAAAATAGGGTAGCACTCACACCTGCTGGGGCGCTCGAGCTGACCAAAAGGGGGCATGAAGTTTTTATCCAATCAACCGCCGGGATAGGTAGTGGGTTTTCAGATGATGCTTATACACAAGCTGGAGCAACTATCCTTGCCACTATACAAGAGGTTTATGATAAAGCGGAAATGATTGTTAAGGTAAAAGAACCTATTGCTGAAGAGTACGGATTGGTAAAACCATCTCATTTGCTTTTTACTTATTTCCATTTTGCATCTTATGAACCATTGACAAATGCCATGATTGATAGCAAAGCCGTTTGTCTTGCATATGAAACTGTGGAATCTGTGGATAGAAGTTTACCCTTATTGGTACCTATGTCAGAAGTGGCAGGAAGAATGGCTATCCAAGAGGGTGCAAAATATTTAGAAAAACCGACTAAAGGCAGAGGAGTGCTACTTGGCGGTGTGCCAGGTGTGCCTCCAGGCAAAGTATTGATATTGGGTGGCGGTATAGTAGGAACTCAAGCCGCTAAAATGGCTGCAGGTCTTGGCGCTCAAGTTACAATTCTAGATGTCAGCCTAAATAGACTAAGATATTTAAGTGATATTATGCCTGCCAATGTTATAACTATGTATTCCAATGAATACAACATCAGACAATTGATAGGTGATCAAGATCTAATAGTTGGAGCTGTATTAATACCAGGAGCAAAAGCACCACATCTCATTACTCGTGAAATGCTAAAAATGATGAGACCTGGTACTGTGTTGGTAGATGTAGCAGTTGATCAAGGTGGATGTATTGAAACTTGTAAACCAACAACACACGAGAATCCAATATACATCATTGATGACATTGTACACTATTGCGTTGCAAACATGCCTGGAGCAGTTCCGTATACCTCTACACTTGCTTTGACTAATGCTACACTACCCTATGTTATTCAATTGGCCAACAAGGGCTGGAAACAAGCATGTCAAGACAACTTGGAACTCCGTAAAGGATTGAATGTAATTGATGGTGATGTGGTTTATAAAGGCGTTGCAGATGCTTTCAATTTACCTTACCATGATGTAGAGAAATATTTGAATTAATTAACGCTCCATCTACTTAAATGTATTCAGAATCAGAACTTGTATTACATATCAAAGCAAGAGATAAAATTGCTTTCGATTATCTATACAAGCAATATTCGGCCGCCCTTATGGGAGTAGCCTCAAGAATACACCCCAAGCCAGAAATAGCTGAAGAAGTACTTCAAGAGAGTTTTATGAAAATTTGGAAAAATATTGAAAGTTATGATCCGACAAAAGGAAGGCTATTCACCTGGATGCTCAATATTACAAGGAATACAGCCATTGATTTCACACGTTTGAAGAATTACAACTATTCAAACCATATTGATGATAAACTCGTAGATACTGTTGACAATGAAACATCTTCTTTAAATATAGATACCTTAGACTTGCCTGAAATTATTAAAAATCTTAACCCCGAACATCTCCAAGTTCTACAAATAATCTATTTCAAAGGATTTACTCATTCCGAAGCTGCTGAAGAACTGGGGTTGCCATTAGGAACTATTAAAACCAGATTAAGAGCTGCCATCACGAAACTTAGATTATTGTACAATCATGTCTAGTCAAGAATTCATACAAAGTGGTCAATTGGAACTTTATGTTCTTGGACATCTCGATAAAGCAGAAATGTTGGAGGTGGAACGAATGGCTTTGCAATTCCCTGAGGTCAAGGTTGAGCTTGAAAAAATTGAACTGTCTTTTGAAAAGTTAGCAATTGAAAACGCTGTTACTCCAAACAATGAATTGAAAAACAAAATTTGGGATGAAATTCAAAAAGCTGACTCACTGCATTTTACAGAGGCTGAGTCTGAAACCAAACAGTCAACATTACCAAGTTCATCAATTTTTAAATGGTTAAGTGTTCTTGCAATATCTTCAGCATTAATTTTAGCCTACCAGAATTCGTTAATCAAATCTAAAGCTCAAGATTTACAAAAAAACACAATAATTCTACAAGATAGTATCGTTGCGTTAAATAAAGCTTTAACGGCATGCCAAACAGATAAGAAAATTTTATTTGACAAATCTTATCAAATCATTGAACTAAAAGGTGTTAAACCTAATATTTTGGCCCAAGCAAGGATTTATTTTAATCCTCAGAAAACCGATGTACGCATTGCTATTCAGGATTTCCCGCCTTTACCACCCAATCAACAATACCAGTTGTGGGCTTTAAAGAATGGGCAAGCTATTGATGCAGGTATGATTAATATTCCTGGTCAAGATCTTCAAAATATGAAAAATATTGCCTCCGCAGATGCTTTCGCAATAACCATTGAAAAACTAGGCGGAGTAACTAGTCCAACCATGTCATCATTATTTGTGATGGGTGCTTTGTAAGTTCTCGATTAAATAAGTCGTGAATTGATAAGTTGCTGCAAATGACTAAAATTCTTAGGCGCTTTCCCCGTTTGGACTTGGTAATAATGTATAACCCAAATTCATCGTCAGACGCTTAATCGACGAAATTTTTGGTTATTCCAAAAATTTTTGGGTCTTGACCACTCGACAAAATCAATGATTTTGGTTGACTCTTAAGGCTTTGCTCAAAGGCAAAATGCGCTAATGCCGATTATGGTTTGAACTTTTTTCTAAAATTTGTATGTTACACTCCCACGAAAAGAAAATGGCGTACCAGGAGTGAAATGAATTTCAGAAACAGATTCGCTTTCATTGAACATTTTGGATTCTGTATCAAATTGTGCTTCGTTCCATTCTACATTCAAGAGATTCTCGATCTGAATACCAAAGTCAAATCTTTTTACAGAATATTTTACTACAACATCAACCAAACCATACCCTTTGGCTATGACACTATTGTCCTCATTTGCTGGTCTATCACCCAAATACCTGTAACGAATACTGCTTAAAAAAGAGCCGAACCTAGCTGTAAATCCACCTATTGAGGTAAAATTTGCTGCCAATGGAATCAAATTTGATTCTAGTGAAGCCGTAGAACGGGCATTTGTTATATTGAGATCAAAGTCTGCATACAACCATGAAAATATATCAGCTCTCAAACCTAGATCTGCTCCATATCTTCTAGTCCTACCACCACTTTCCACAACGGCTTCATCACCAACGTAAACAAATTCATCCTCTAACTCCAAATACCAGGCAGCCAAGGTTAAAAAAGTAAACTTATTTAACTTAACATTGGCACCAATATCAGTTGAGTAGGCCTTTGGAAGTATGTTTATTCCCTTTTGAATTACAACCACTCTGGTATCATTGGAATGGAAACCAATTCCAGAAGAAGAGTAAAATCTAATTCTATTTGTAAAATCATAAGTCAAATTCAGCTTAGGACTTAAAACTCCACTAGCGGCTGAATTATTACTGTATTTCGTTTCAAGTTTATCAAAATAATTATGCTGGAAATAATCATAACGAAGTCCATAATTTAGTTTGAATTTTGATGACATATCCAAAGTATGGCCAACATATGCAAATACATTGTTTTCTTTTATGTCACCCAAAGCTAAGGGATTGGTAACTATGAGTCTGTTTAAGGTTCGACTCAATTCGGTATCGTAAGTTTGATCGTTGCGCATACCTATTCCAATATAAATCGAACTTGGCAATTGACCCAACTGAAATTTGTTTTCATATTTCTCTTCAAATCCATAAAGGAAACGCCTTTCTTTTTGCATAATTTGGTCTCCATTGATCGGATCATTTAAGAAAAAAGTAAAATCAGAGAACAATTGGAAATCATAGTAACCCAACCATATATTTGTTTTTAATGATTGTTGGTTGTCAATGCTTTTGACATAATTTAAATTTGCATTGTAACGAGTGGTTTGCCCTCCTTCGCCGGGAGCTAATTGACCAAATCTTCTGAGCAATCCTTGTTGTACTGCTCTTTCTGGAATTTGTCCTGAAGCATCCCAACTACTTCTAAATGCACTTAAAGACACATTAAAGATATTGGATTTCGATTGCTTAGAATATTTAGTAAACAAATTAAATCTGGTAAAATTTTGAGAAGCATCAAAATAGCCATCTCCTCCAAGAAACTCACAAATTGCATAAGCGTTCTGATTAATACCTTGATTATCGGTATTCAATAATGTCAATCCCGAAACAAAACGCCTGGTATTAAACATTCCCAGTTCTGCTTTTGCAAAGTCCTCATCCAAAAATCTTTTTGTCTTGAACTCCACATAACCTGCCGTTGCTAAATTGCCTTTCTCCAATCTGTATGGACCCTTTCCAAAATCAACATGGTCAACACTTTCAGGTATTAAAAAATGTAAATCTGCATAACCTTGTCCATGGGCATGTGACACCATATTTACTGGCATACCATCAACTGCAATATTAATATCCGTACCATGATCTATATCAAAACCACGAAGAAATATTTGCTCAGCTTTTCCACCTCCAGCGTGTTGAGCAATAAACAACCCAGGAACAATTCGCAACATATCCTGTGTAGAATTAGTTGGTCGGGTTTCAATGTCTAATGCGCTTACGGATGATAAATTCTGATCTATGGGTGATTTGATAACAACCTCTTCAATGGCAATGGATTTTGTTTCCAAATAAATTGTTAGGTATTGAGTTTCACCATCTACTACTGCAACACTTGCATTGTAGGTATTATACCCGATAAATTGAATGGTTAAATGGTACTGGGCTGGCATAATCTCTTGAAACAACCCTACACCAAATAAGTCGGTAATTTCATCTCGTCCCAACTCATCAACTATTATATGAACTCCTGCCAAAGTGCGTTTGTTTTGGCCATCCAATACCTGGACCTTAATAGTTCCAGTGTGTCCAAAGGAAAATACTGAAAATAATAAAAAGATTATTGCGTGTATTGTTCTGATCATCTTGATTAATTTTTATAAAACCACTTACGAGTCAATCAAGCTATTCGGATTTTATATCCAACCAATTCTTTGGATGGTCCAGTAGAAAGCGACCATTGCAATACAAAGTGAAATGGGTTGAACAATTCTTTTGCGATACCAGGGCTGTGCAGAAAACCAATGTCCAAAAATCAAATAAAGTGCCGTTATAACAGCTATTTGACCTAGTTCAACTCCAATATTAAAACTTATCAAAGCATTCATAAAAGCATATCTTGGCATTCCAAGCTGATCCAACGCACTTGCGAAACCCATCCCATGTACCAATCCAAATGAAAAAATCATAATAAACCTCCATTTTTGAATTTTCTCGGACATGAAATTTTCCAAAGCAAGAAACACTATCGACAAAGCAATAATCGGCTCTATCCATTCAATTGGAGGATTTATAATACCGTAGGTAGCCAAGCCCAAAGTAATGGTATGGGCAATTGTAAACATGGACGCCTGTAAAATTATTTCCCGGATATTTTTACCAAGAAAAAATACACAAGTAACAAACAATATGTGATCCAAACCAAGCGGAAGAATGTGTTTAAAACCTTCTACAATATATTCATAGGTAATTGATCCTGAGGGTTTTTTATCTAAAACATAATTGATGGAATGAGCGAATATTTCATTACAAGATAAAGCCGACAATCCCATAAGAATGAAATGTTTTTTCTTGCCACTACTATCAATTTTAAGATTTGTAGGAAGGGTCAACATAAGGTTTTATTTCATCCATTTTCAATAGTTCTTCTGTTCTTAACGTCTCACCTGCAGCCTTTCTGATCAGATAAGATTTGTATAAATAATTAGGGTTTTTGCTCCCTGTTGCTAAAGATTTCTTGCTAAAAGTTAATGCCATTTCAGGATTATTCATTCCATAATAAATCCAAGCTACTAATTCATTGGCATCTATATTATCAGGCCTCAACGCTAGATCTATTTTAGCGAGTTCCAAAGATTTTTTCAAATCTCCATTGGCTAGGTAAGAATAGGCAAGCTCTCTATTTCCATTGTGTTTTAGTCCGTCTTTTGTATTTACTTTTTCATTCTCCAATAGCAAATCAAGCACTTCCTTGTTTATTTCTTTTGATTTAGCTAAATCCCCCTTTAATCTGTACAATTCTGCCAACATCGAAACAAAGTTGGCTTCAGATTGAATTCGAATTGCATCTTCTACATGTTGAATTGATGAATCGAAGTTTCCTTTAATTTTTTCAACTTTAGCAAGCCCAATATGACCATTTACCATGCTCGGTCTAAGTTGTAAAACCGTTTGGTAAATCAGTTTTGCACTGTCTGGCTGACCAATGTTTAAGTACAAGTCACCTAAAGTAATTCTGGCCCATTCAGCACTTTCAGATCCAGGTCTACCTGCATTCACAGCCAGATTCATTACCTTAATAGCTCCATCGTAATCACCATAGATTTCTCTCAGATAGGAAGCTCTTGCGTAAGATTCAAGTGAAGGTCTCAAGCTCTGCATCCGCTCGGAGTATTCTATAGCTTTATTGTAATTCCCCAATTCGACATTAGCGTCTACCAACATTCCAAATATATAAGCGTTGTTTTGGTTCAATGACATGGCCTCTTCTGCTATTTTCTTGCCATCTTCAAATTGGTGCATGGACATTGAAACCGAAGACTTCAATACTTTGGCTTCAAAGTTTTTGGGATCCATGACCAGTATTTGATCTGCTAAAATATTTGAGGCTTGGTAATAATAGGGATCGCCAGTAACCCTTGCTTCGTTAACATAGATACCCAATAATTGTGTTCGTTTTTTAATATCTTGAGGATACGCTGATAAGTCTTTAATCAAATTAGACACTTTGATTTTTGTATCTTTCCATTCTACGGCTTGGCCTAGAATCCCTTTTCTTTCCTTCAATTCAGGTATATCCGATTGCTTTTTACATGAAATGTAACTCACAAAAAGCGCAAAAATTAGTAGGTAAAAGTTATTAATTTTCATAATAAATGTTTTTAATCTTAAAAAAGCAGAGGCCGAAAAATTCAAACCTCTGCCAGTTTTTAAAAATTTAATCAATGAATAACGGCAAGCTTAGTGCTTGAAGCTACTTTTTTATTTTTTAATAGATTGACAAAATAGGTTCCACTTGTCAGATCTAGAACGTCCAATACAAATTCATTTCTCCCATCTTGCTTAATGCCAAGATCTATGGTTTTTACAACCCTACCTTGTGTATTAATCACTTGGAGACTTAATCTTGCAGGACTGGATACTTCGTAATTCACAGTACAATTTTGTGATGTAGGATTCGGATATACCTTTAATGTGGTGTTATTACGACCAAAGTCAACATTTACAACTGCATTTGGAGCCTCATAGCCTTCACCTCTAAAACCTGCCCAAGGTGTCTGTACAAAAGGAAAACAAGCCTTAAATGTTGTATCATTTTTGGTGATTCCAGCATCAAAAGATAATACATTCAACAATTGAGGTGTCACAGGACTTCCACCTGCAATATAATCATCATACCATAGTCCAATGGCTGCAAGAGCAACACCTGCTACTGCCTGAAGCTCAATTGTTGTAACATCATCTTCTAATCGACGGCCATTCGGAAAACCGTCCATATTGGGTATAAATTGAATGTTTGAATTGCCATTGTAAAGAGGATCGGTTAGACCAAGAACTGCTGCAGAAACTATTCCTAAAGAACTGAACTTTGGATCATTTCTTTGTGTTGCTGGGACTGCCATATTCAATCTTAACATATCCCCCAAACTCGGCAAAAAATTATTGATAAATGGTTTGCCATTTGCCAAAGGATTGCCATTTTTACCAGTAGCAAGTTGATAGGGAGCTAAATTTGGAACACCTGTGTAAAATATTGGCAGCAAATCAACTGCCCGTGGGCTTGTACTATCAGGCAACAAAATCGTTCCAAAAAGTGCATCGTCCAAAGCCGTACCTGCCAATGCTGGATTTCCTTTTAAGCCATATAATCCCTTCTTACCATTTCTAAAATCAAATGAACCCAAAGAATTCGATTGAATTCTCAATTTTGATAAACCTGGTACTGCACCACCAAATTGACTGTCATCCATATAGAGTGCTAATTCAGGATTTACAAAATTAGACGCATATTGAAGATCCCCAGTATATGGATTGGTCCTATTCCACTTGTCTTTTTGGCCTACAGCAATAACAACTTCATTTGTTAGAGGCATACCTAATCTTGAAACTTGAATCCAATTTCCAGTATTGGTGGGATTCCCTCCTGAAGCTGATAGAGTCTTTATTTGAGGTCTTGATGCTGAAGCCCAAATACCAACAACATATGCTGGATCTAAAATATTAATAGCCTGAGCGACTGTTTTATTGTCCTTTTGAAGATTAGAAACCGGCACCTCAATGCAAATAGAATGGGTATTAAATTTTGCTACGCCATCTCTTGCTTCAGATCCAGTCCTAAAACCACCAAGATCAAATGCACCGCCCAGATCAACAAAAAAGGGATCATCTGAAGGTCCACAGAATATTTTCTCCCCAGTACTTGCAGTGGCAATTGCTCCTTGGATGAGCGCATCATACGTTGTCCCTAAACCAACAGGTGATTCAATTGTCCTTGGACCTATGTTAGCTGGAGGAACAGTGCCATTGGCTACTATTGTTTGAAAACTTACACCACCATCAGTACTTCTTTCACATTTGAAATTTGTTTTGATGTTTTGCTGCCCTAATCTGATGTTAAAAAATGTGCTAGGATCTTGATTCACTTGTGAAAAAGTAAATCTATATACCAGTTCATCACCAGGAGTAGTAGCGTCATTGTCTACATGAATTTCATAGCGAATATCCGTGCCAAAGGTGTACCAATTGGGTCCGCCTGCAGGATGTTCAAAAGGAATGTAGTTTGCTATGATGATTATATTTTCAGCATCACAAGGGCTTTTAAAGGCATACAAATCCGTATTGTCTGCAAGTGGATCGTTTGATATCAAAGGGGCCTCACGGTGCGATGATCCATATAAGAGATTTGTCAAACCTCCCATGATAATCATCAAAAAAGAAATGTATTTTGATTTGTTTTTCATTTTAATCTGTTTATTTATTGAAAATTAGAATCTTGGTTGTAGAGGATAATCATAACCTCTCCAAGGAGCTGCTACATAAGGAAATGAACTCTTAAAAGCAGTATCATTCTGAGTTGGTCCAGCAGTAAAGCCTAATACACCCAATAAATCGGGAGTAACCGGACTTCCAGACCCACTGTAGTCATCATACCAAAGTCCAATAGCCGCTAATACAATTCCAGAAACGGCTTGCAATTCAATTGTTGTAACATCATCTTCCAGCCTTCTGCCATTGGGAAAGCCGTCCATATTTGGAATAAATTGAATATCTGTATTAGCAGTATAGTTAGCATCTGTAAGACCTAAAACGGCTGCATAAATAAGACCTAAAGAACTAAAATTAATGTCATTTCTTGGTGTAGGTGGAACAGCCATGTTCAATCTTAACATATCGCCGAGGGTAGGCAAGAAATTGTTTATGAACGGCTTTCCTGCATCAAATGGGAATCCACCCTTTCCAGTGGCCAATTGATACGGTGCAAGGTTCGGTACACCAGTATAGAATATTGGTAATAGATCGACTGCTCTTGGGCTTTGATTATCCGGAAGCAAAATTGTTCCAAATATGGCATCATCCAATGCAGTTCCTGACACAACAGCTGTTCCTTTCAATCCAAATAAACCTGATTTACCATTCCTAAAGTCAAACTGACCAAGAGATTTTCCTTGGATTCTTAAAGAATTTAAAGCCGGAACAGCCGTACCAAATTGAGAATCATCCATATACAATGCCAACTCTGGATTTGCAAAATATTTTGCAAACTGCCCATCATTTCCTCCATAAGGGCTTAGACTATTCCATTTATCCTTATCGCCAATCGGAATAACAGCTTCATTGGTAAGTGGCATTCCTATTCTTGAAACTTGAATCCATTCACCACTAGAACTGTCGTTGCCATCAACATCAAGCGTATTTATTTTCTGCCGACTTGCTGAAGCCCAAACACCAATCACAAAATCCGGATCCAAAATATTGGAAGCAGTGGAGACTGGTTGTCCGTCCTTTTGGAGCGTTTGAATTGGAATTTGCAAGGAAATGGTATGAGCATTGAATCTTGCCAATCCATCTTTAGGCAAATTAACTGTATTTCCTTCAGGCCTAAAATTGCCCAAGTCAAATGCACCAGCCAAATCAACAAAAAATGGATCATCAATAGGACCACAAAATATCTTTTCGCCTGTAGAAGCCTGCCCAATTGCATTATCCATGAGTGTTTGGTAACTCGGAGAATTCAAGCCAGCTGCACCTTCAATACTTCTAGGACCAATATTGGGAGGTGGTACGACACCATTTGCAATTATTGGAACAAAACTAACTCCGCCATCAGTACTTCGCTCGCATGAATAAGTCGTCTTTAAATTTTGTTGACCTAAACGAATATTAAAAAAAGTTGATGGATCCTGATTAACTTGAGCAAAAGTAAATCTGTAGGTAATGTCGTCTCCAGCTGTTGAAGCATCATTTTTTACATGAATTTCATATCTGATTCCACTACCGAATGTATACCAGTTGGGTCCTCCCTCTGGCGATTCAAATGGTATGTAATTAGCAATAATAGTTACAGTATTGGGATTGTCTGGACTGCGAAAGGCATACAAATCAGTATTGTCTGCCAGTGGATCGTTTGATATCAAAGGAGCTTCTCTGTGACTGCTTGCTCGCATATCGGTGGCACACAAATGTACCATTGCGACCAAAAGTACCAAAATTTTGATCCTTGGAATCGTTAGTCTTCTTTTCATTGTAATGAATTTGGTTATTGAAAATCTATTTCAAACTAATTACGAGGCAAGAATAGCAATTGGATTTCTGAAGTCAATAATTTTTAAGTTTTACTATCCCAACCTTGAATTTGAAAGAAAATTTATAGTTGAAGGGTTGACAAACTATTAGCATTTGTTAATTCTAATTTTGCAACCCGAACTATTTGCTTAGTATGGGCCCATGAAAAATAAGGGCTCTCTAATTATTAAATAATTCCCCAAGTTGTTGCATTGGAAAAGTGGCAAATTATCGGATACTTTAACAACAATGGCCACCAGAAATCTAATTGAAAACTGTTGAAATAAGTAAGAATGGTAATTTCAAAAACAATTCAAAACAAATTGGTGGTTGAAATAAAAACTGCTATTATCCCTAATGCTAAATGGAAGTAGCCAGCAAATTGTACCTCTCGACCTTTTATGAATTGTATCAGTTGGTGGAAGGTTGCCATATTTGCTTTATTTATGATTTTAATGAAGGCGACATTCAAAATTGAAGTATGATCAATTTCAATAAGATCTATATCATTATTGTTGCTTATCATAAATCTTGAAGCTAATTTTGATAACTTGAGGTCATTCTTTTTTACAAAATCCAATAATACTTCTGATAAATCGGTTTCATTTACATTAATCACGGTATAAATCCTTTTACTGAAGTATCTCCAAAATAAAAAAGCAAAAAAAGCAAGGTAAAGAAGCAGGGAAAATAGATCTAAATTAGAAGGATTCATGAATAATGGACGAGTTAGCCTTAAGGAAATGAAAACAAAAAAAAAGGCTACTGTAAAAAATGGTGATATAACCGCTGGTCTTTTTTTAAATGCATTATAAGCTACTATTGAAATAAGAAGCAAGCCTATAAATAAAAAGAAATAACTATTGTAAAGCATTCTAAAGGTTTCAAATTTATGTACTCAAAAACAAACGCAACAAAACTAAGAAATTTCCTCAAAACAAATATTTGGCTTTCATGAAATTATTGCAAAATTTTACGACAAACAGAATCTAATCTGAAAAATTAAAATATTCCTAAAAATTTTTATTTTTTCACAAGAGGCATAACTTTGTTCCAATCAGGTCTATTAAATTGGCAACAAAAATAGAAAATTTAAATTCATGATAGCTGTTTATTTTAAAAAAAACCATCTCTAACTTAATCAGGTGCATCATTTAAATTGATTAAGGTATCTTTAAAGGTATTACATCCTTCATTATGAAAAAACAGCTAACACTATTCTTTTTCCATTTATTTATCGGTATTTGCACATTGTCTGCTCAACACATCAGCCAAGAACAATCCTTGGATTGTGCTGGAGCTTCTATTATATGTAACATTGATGAATTGGATGGATATGTGCTCCAAATGAGCAATTCTCAACTCCCTGGCAATGGGCCAAATCCTCTATGCGCTGGGCAAGGTGGTGTTCCTAACAATCCTTCATGGATTGCATTTAAGGCATGGTGTACAGATTTGACTTTAATTTGTTCAGTAAGCAATTGCACAGGGCAAGGTGGATCCAACGGAATTCAAACTGCCATTTACAGTAGTTGTAATCCTTACACTCCTGTGGCTTGTAACGTTAGCCCTGCCAATTGCAACTTAAACGATAAGACTATTACTATGACAGGATTAGTGATAGGTGCTACCTATTACTTTTTGGTCGATGGTTGTGCTGGTTCGTATTGTACAGTAACTATTGATGTAGTTGGAACATGCGGCAATCCAGTTATTCAAGACTGGAAAGGCCCGATAGTGGGGCCAAAAGAAACTTGTTCCAATACAACCAACACATATTCGATAGAAAAAGTTACTGGGGCCATAAATTATATTTGGTATTTGAATGGGGTTGCAATAAAAAACAGTGCAGAAAATGATGTATCTCTGGGTTGGACAAAATCAGGAGTTTATACTCTTTGTGTTGATGCCTACAATAACCCATGTATACTAGAATCTGATTCTCCTAGTCCAACATGTATTGATATTACGGTGAATGATAACAGCAATATCACCAACATTCCTGCCAAAAATATATGCTCAAAAGACAGTATCACCTATAACGGAGTTTCATATGGAGTTGGTAACCATAAAGTTAAGCTATCAAACGCCGCAGGCTGTGACAGCTTAGTGACATTTGAATTAGTAGCCAAGCTGGACTCGATTTTACCTATGGAGAGCATCCTTCTTTGCCTCGGAGATACCGTAAACATAAATGGCGTTCCTTACACCAAGCCAGCTCAATTTGAGGTCATAACTGAAGATACCAATTTTTGCACTGTAAGGGCTTATGATATTTTCTTCAAGAACCTAAGCTCTGAAATACTGAATGCGTGCCAAGGAGACACACTCAATTTTGAAAACATGATTGCCACGACAAATGGAATCTATTATGTAAAATCCAATGATCAGGAGCCTTGTGACAGCATCAAAAAAATTGAAGCCATTTTTCATCCAAATTTTACTAGTTTGATCAAAATGGATATTGAAAAAGGTACTGTTTTCAAGGGAATTGAAATTAATGCTGATACCGTCTTGATTTTTAATTATGAAACAATTGCACATGGTTGTGATTCAATAATTACGTATGATCTTAATACCTTCACCATAACAAATACGAACGAAGCAAATAAAAATTTACTGAAATTATTCCCAAATCCTGGAACCAGCACGATCACTATTTCAACAGCGTATTCGGCTGAGTTGGTAGAATATCACATCTACAACCAATTAGGGCAAATGGTAATTTCTGTTACAAATTCTATAACCTTCCCTATAACCGTGAATATCGAGAAGCTGAGTCCCGGCATATACTACTGGAGAGGAAAATTAGGATCAAATTGGGTTACTATGCAATTCACAAAACAAAATAATTGATAGTGTAAACATTCTAAAAAAATTTTAGATTAATTTTTTTAAGCTTAAGCTTAAGCTTTACTACAAACCATTCAATTTTAAGCCTGATTAACTGTGTTGAATAAACACCAATTAAGAATAAATAGCTTTCTCAAAGACAAAGTCATACATACAGAAATTGATAATTCTTAAAATTTATGACGTCCACAATTTTAATTAAAACTTTGTTGGCCAATTTGGATTTAGGATTATTTATAGAATCCTAAATTTATTTACTCAACTTATGACTTTGGGAAATAACCCTTACCTTTGGGGTCGATTAATTTTTCATTTATGTATACTTCTGAAACCCTTGTACAATCTTCTTATTTGATAGAACTAGAAGAAAAGTATGGAGCCCATAATTACCACCCTATTCCTGTAGTTTTAACCAAAGGAAGAGGCGCTAAAGTATGGGATGTTGAAGGAAAAGAATATTACGACTTTTTGTCTGCTTATTCTGCTGTAAATCAAGGACATTGCCATCCCCGAATCATCAAATCATTGATTGATCAGGCTCAAAATTTGACCTTGACTTCTAGAGCATTTCACAATGATAAATTAGGTGAGTACGAAAAATTCATCACTCAGTTGTTCGGCTTTGACAAGGTCTTACCTATGAATACTGGAGTGGAAGGTGGTGAAACAGCAATCAAACTTGCCAGAAAGTGGGCTTACACGATTAAAGGTGTAGCAGAAAATCAAGCAAAAATTATTTTTGTTGAAGGCAATTTTTGGGGCAGAACAATGGCAGCAATCTCAAGTTCAACTGATCCATCAAGTTTCAAAGGTTTTGGACCTTATATGCCTGGATTTGAAATTATACCTTACAACAATATTCCAGCTCTGGAGATTGCACTACAGGATCCTAATGTGGCCGGCTTTATGGTTGAGCCTATTCAAGGAGAGGCAGGAGTGGTCATACCTGATGCTTCCTACCTCCTAAATGCATTCAGACTTTGCCAAAAACACAACGTGCTTTTTATTGCAGATGAAGTACAGACAGGTATTGCAAGAACTGGCAAGATGTTGTGTTGCGATCATTTTGGATTTCGACCTGATATATTGATCCTAGGCAAAGCCCTTTCTGGAGGTGTTTTACCTGTTGCGGCAGTACTTTGTGATGACGAAATCATGTTGACTATCAAACCAGGAGAACACGGTAGCACCTATGGAGGCAATCCTTTGGCATGTGCGGTTGCAACTGAAGCACTTAAAGTTGTTCTGGATGAAAAACTCTCAGAAAAATCAGAGAAACTTGGACAAATTTTTAGAAAAAGATTAGAAGAAATCAAGGCAAAATATCCAATTATCACATTAGTTCGTGGAATGGGTTTGCTTAACGCGATTGTTATTGACGATACAGAGGAAAGTGAAACTGCTTGGAATATTTGTTTGGAATTAGCGAATTCCGGCTTACTAGCCAAGCCAACTCATGGAAACATTATCAGGTTTGCGCCACCTCTGGTAATCGAAGAAACTGAGCTGTTGGAGTGTTGTGACATTATTGAATCTGTAATTGCCAAATTCTAATTTTTATCAGCTGACTTAGGCGGATTTTTAAACTTGATGGTGAAGTGAACTTTGGTGCCTGATCCAGCGTCTGATTCTATCCATATCTTGCCGCCCATTAATTCAGTATTCCTCCTAGAAATAGACAGCCCCATACCGCTTCCTCCGTGTATATATTTTGCACCCAGTTGGATAAATGGTTCGAAAACCTTTTCAAGGTATTCTTCCGCTATTCCAAATCCATTGTCAGAGATTGTAAACTGGATATAATCTTGAAATATTTTCGATTCCATGATAATTTTAGGGGTAATGCCATTGCTCGTAAAATGCAATGCATTCTCAAAAAGCTGAAAAAAGACCTGATGCAATCGGATTGGATTACCTAAAATAGATTTTTCATTTATCTCATTGATCACAATTGCCTGCTTGCCTTCAATTTCATTGCTTAAACTTTTCAAGACATCATCAACCACAGCACGTATATTGAACACACTCTCGTCCGACATCTTAACATTATCCACTTTTGCGTAATCAATCAAATCTTCGATAAGTTTGCCCATATATTTTACGCCTTGTATGATGTAATCCAAATATTCCTTGGATTTGACAGTTTTACTATCAACAGGCAGTTCCTTCTCCAATAATTGAGAAAAACCTGATATAGATCGAAGTGGTTGTTTTAAATCGTGAGATGCCAGATAGACGTATTGCTCCAATTGCTCATTGGATCTGATCAGGTCAGCGGTTCGCTCTTCAACCTTCTGTTCCAAATGCACATTAATTTCACGCAAAGCATCATCAGTTTGCTTTAACTGGCTATTTTGCACCAATACCCTTTCATTCAAATATTTCAAATCAGCATTGAGCTGCTTTTGTCGATTAAACATTTTGTACGCATACCACAGAAAACATAAACTCAGCAATAGGACCAATCCCAATCCCAATATTTTTATATGATCGCCTTTGAGTCTACTTTCCAATAACTCTTTTTGAAGTGATTGTGTTTTTCGCTCTGTATCTAAAGCACTTTGCTCTTCAATTGCAGCAATTTCGTTCGCCTTTTCTTGGTTGAAAACTGAATCTTTGGCAGTCATCCATAATTCGTGATTTCTCAATGCTTGAAAGACATCATTATTTGCTTTGGCTATTAAATATTGGAACTTATAAGCAGATACAATATGGGATTTACTATCGATAGAAAGAGCTAAATTTTGGAATTGATTTGCAGTTATCTCTGCACTTTTGTAATCCTTGGATTCTATGTTGGATTTGGTCAAATAAAATAATGCATTTACTTGGCCACGCTTATCATTCAACCCTTGAAATACTTTTAAGGCTTTATTGAAATAATCACTTGCAAGCTTTTGATTACCGGTCCTTAAAGCAATTGTTCCTAGATGATTGAAGCAATATGCTATTCCTTCATTGTCCTTAATTTTTTCATAAATATTTAGTGATTCTTGAAAGTACTTATTGGCTTGATCCAAGCTATCCATCGCCAGGTAAGTATCGCCCACTACCATAGCTGAATAAGCCTTATCCTGATCCGAAGCGTCTATAATTGCTTGCCTAATGGTGTATGATCGTTTATGACTTTCAAGTGCTTTATTTAATTTTTTGGTCAATTTATAAACCACACCCAAACGATCCAAGGTAAAGCTCATGTCTTTTTCCTCCTTCAGCAAATCTTGATTTTTCAATGCTATGGATCCATGATAGATGGCTTTATCGTAATCACCTTTTAGGCGATAAACACCTGCCAAAGCCGATTGTATTCTTGCTGCCTCTCTTGCTAATTTATATTTGCTGGCTATCTCTAAACCAGTTTGATAAGCCTCAACCGACAAGTCATATTTACCCCATTTATTCAATGCGAATCCCTTGGTGCGATAGCAATCAGCAAGCTGCTTGTTATTTTTAGACCTTGATAATATTGATATGGCTTGATCGAAATTATTGAAAAATCCGGCCGAGTCTTTTTCGTTCTTAGCGTTTAGTCCCCTTATGATATTAACTTTTGCTACCCCTTCCGAAAAGTTTAACTGCTCACTAGCTTTGATGATTTCTTTTAACTGATTCTCATTGGGTGTAGTCTTTGCTCTTACTTCGTCTTCTATTTTACTTAGTGTATTATTTATTGCAGAAGTATCACCATACTGAGCATATACACGATCAGCAACAGAAAGGAATAATACCAGCAAAATCAATGCTTTCATCGGCATTGAAACGTACTTTTGATTAAATATCAATTAGTAAATTTTATTTGTGCAATCTAAAGCTAATTGCACTATCCACATAGTACTGCACATCCTATGCCATTCCTTTCATATGATAAAATATTTATATGAGTTAAAAATTTCATAATTTCGCACCGACAACAATTTGAACAAGCACATTTAAGGTTATAATCACCAATTATTGAACTGCAATCTATCACCATGCGCCCCCTATTAATCACTTGCTTTTTATTGCTGGCAGAATTTGTTTTCTGTCAGGCTACTTCGGTTTTTACTGAAGCCAATCTCCACTACAAGAGGGGCTTGGAATTTTATGACCAAGGTATTTATGGCCAAGCAAGGAAGGAATTCACCGAAGCAAGCAATTTATTGCGCCCCCTCGAAGAACAGCCATCTCGTCTTTTGAAACTTTCAGCACAACTGCTAAATGCCAAAAGCGCAATACTTTCCAACGATCCTGAAGGAGAAAAATTAATTCTGGATTTCACAAGAACCCAACAACCAGATCCCTTAGCAACGACAGCAATTATGGAAATAGCTGATTATTATTTCAACGCTAAGAAATATAAGGAAGCAATTGGATTTTATGAAATGGTTAATCCGAGTGGTTTCAGTCGTGAGGAGCGAGCAGAATTGAGATTCAAACAAGGATATTGCCATTTTGGAAATCAAGATTTCAAAAAAGCCAGAACTTATTTTAAGTCTATTAAGGACGAAAAAAGCGATTTCTTCCTCCCTACCAACTACTACTATGGCTTGACCTCATTTTACGAAAAAGACTACAATGATGCCATTTCTAGTTTTCGAAAAGTTGAAGACAGTAAAAAGTATCAAAAGTATATACCTTATTATTTGTGTCAAATTTATTTTGCTCAGAAACGATACGATGAACTTATTGTATATGGTGAAAAGAAGTATAATGCTGAAGGAGTCAATGAGCGACGTGAAATTGGTTTATTGCTGGGTCAGGCTTACTTCGAAAAAAAGGAATATGCTAAAGCACTTCCATACTTTGAAGGCTATGCGCAAGCCTCCCCTAAAATGAGGGCAGAAGATTTTTATCAATTGGCTTATTCTCAGTATCAAACTGAACATTACGATAAGGCGGCAGAGAACTTTGAACAACTTCAGCAATCTGAAAATGCCTTGGGTCAAAATGCTTTATTTTCATTAGGTGATTGTAAAATACGCTTGGGCGATAAAAGTGCAGCTAGAATTGCTTTTCAAAAAGCATCTGAACTTCAATTCAATAAGGACATTCAAGAAGAGTCCAGCTTGCAGTTTGCAAAACTCAGCTATGAATTAGGATACGATAAAGATGCAATTATAACCTTGCAGAAATTTTCGGTAAGTTCCAAATATTACAATGACGCCCAAAATCTAATGGCTGATGTATTCATAAATACATCTAACTATGATGAAGCAATAAAGCTCATCGAAAGCAATAAGAATATCACACCCAAAATGCAAGAGGCATATCAAAAAATATGCTTACTCAGAGGAATGGAGCTGTTGACCAGAGCAGAGAATGCAAAAGCAGAAGAACTCTTTGCGAAGTCCCTAAAATATCCAACTGAGCTATCTTACAAGTGTCAGGCTTACTATTGGTTGGCCGAAATAGAACATCGCGACAAACAGTTCAACAAAAGCCAAGAGTGGCTCAATAAATATACAGCAAGTACCAGAAGTGGATTGGTCATACCTGAAGAATCATCAGCAGCAATGGCGGATTATCTATCGGGTTACAACAGCTTCAAGCAAAAAAAATACGGGCCTGCCTTAAGCTTCTATGATGCGTCCATTCAAAAGTTCAAAAAAACATCTTGGAAAAATGAAAACATACGCAGTAATATTTTTCCAGACGCAATTTTGCGAGCAGGTGATTGCAATCTATCAAAGAACAATTACAATGCTGCACTAAAATATTACGATGAATCAATAGACAACAAATACAATGGCTTTGTATATGCATTGTATCAAACAGCCTTAATCAAAGGACTGAAAGGGCTTAAAAAGGAAAAAATATCTGATCTTAATCTCCTGGTTGACGATTACCCTAATTCTGAATATTCAGACGATGCACTCTTTGAACTTGGTAGCACCAATCAAGATCTTGGTGACAACTCAGAGGCAAAAAGAGCATTCAACAGAATCATCAAAAACTTTAAAGCAAAATCAGACCTCATCAACAAGTCCTTATTGCGTTTAGGCCTAATTGCATACAATGAACACGACAATAAAACTGCTATCGGTTATTACAAACAAGTGTTGGACAACAACCCAAGCAAGAAAGAAACAGCTGATGCACTCGGAGGCTTAGAAGAAATTTACGTTAAAGATCTAGGGCAACCTGATGAATTTATTGCTATAAAAGAGAAATCAGGATTCAGTATTTCAACAGCCACAAAGGATTCTGTAAATTATGAAGTGGCAGAAAATCTTTATGAAAACAACCAATGGGAAAAAGCTGCGCTTGCTTACACCAATTATATAACCAAATTCCCTAAAGGATTCCAATTGGTGCAGGCCTACTATCGAAGAGGTAAGTGTTATTTCAATACAACTGATTTTGATAACGCCTATTCTGACATGAAATGGGTAGTTGACAGAGGCAACAATACATTTATGGACCTCGCATTAGGGATACTGGCAGATGTAACTTACAAACACAAAAAAGATTATAAAGCATCATACAAATATTTCACCCAACTGGATGAAATAACAACAAATGAAGCATTGAAAACTGAAGCGCAAATTGGTGCCATGCAGAGTGCCTACAAACTCAAAGATGACAATGCGGTCAGACAATCCGCAGGAAAACTTACGAAAAACCCTAAGGCGGGTGCAAGCAACCTAGCTACAGCCAATTTTTATCTGGGCAAGCTTGAATTTGATGATGAAAATTGGGGCCAGGCAAATTCGTATTTCATGAAATCACTTGATCTCCGAGATGAACCTGGTTGTGAAGCAAGACACCTACTGTCTGTATCAAGTTTTGAACTAAAAAATTATTCAAAAGCCGAAGAACAAGCACAAGACGCGATAGGATTCAGCAAAGACTTCCCAATTTGGGCAGGCAAAAGCATTATTTTAGTTGGCGACATCAAGACCGAATTAGGTGATTATTTGGAAGCCTCAGGTGCCTACGAAGCAGTTATGGACAATTTTACGGAATTTCCTGAACTTGTTAACGAGGCAAAAAAGAAAAATGATGACGTCAAGCGCCTTCAAGAGAGCAAGGGGCGCATAGACAATTCAAATAATGGTTTGGAATTCAAAGAAGATAAAAACTAAGAGTCATGAAACGAATGAAATCACTCACACTCATCATATTTACTGTACTTGCAGTTAAAGTTTCGGCTCAGAAGGAATTGCCCAATACCAACGTAGAGGTTATTTCAAATTTTCAAGCTGAAATCAAGGATCAAAATAAAAAAGATCTTTTGCCGATAATTGAAGCTGGCAATCAAAACAAAACTGAACAAAAATACAGATTGACCAAGCGGCAATTAGAGGGGATCACTTACGAAGCACCAAAAATAAGACCTTTGGCAATGAAAGGTGAAAAGCAACCCAAAGCTTACAATGGCTTCGGCAAAATTGGTTACGGAATTCCAAATACTCCATACTTACATGCAGGGTACCACTATCAAAATGAAGATAAATATCGAATTTTTGGCACCGCATTTCATCAGTCAGCCAACAACAAGAGCATCAACAATCAAAAGTTCTCTAATACCAATATTCAAATTGGTGGAAGCGTGAATACTGAAATGAACATCGGTGTGGATGCAGCATTAACATTACAAAACAACCTATTCAATTTTTATAGTGTTGATTCTCTTCCAAATGGGATTGAACCTCTCAGAAGATTTGGCAATTCAGGATTTCAAGCTAAAGTTTATAACACTGAAGAAACTTCATGGGGGATCAATTATGCTGTTGGTTTGAGATACAACAATCTACAAACCAACTTTGATACGCGCGAAAATGATTTTGATTTAAACATTGGAATGACCAAATATTTCAACGACAATCTTCCTTTTGACATTTTAGTTGGTACGCATATCACGAACTTAAAAGATTCAACATCTTCTGGGAACAACAACTTTTATATGAAACCCAAGTTGACTTGGACCAATGATATTGCCAGAATTGTTGTAGGGCTTAACCTTGTAGCTGTGGATGATGAATTCGCAGTATTGCCAAACATTGAAGGAATGATCAAAATATCTGGCAATTACATTGCACTTTATGGAGGTTGGGAAGGTGATGTCCGCAAGAATACGTATCAATACTTAAGTGAATGGAATCCCTTTATCGTTGAAAGACAGGAATTAACCAACTCTAAGTGGAATCGATTCTACGGCGGATTAAGAGGCAAAATAGGAAGAATCAATTATCAAGGCGAAGCAAGTTTTAAGAACATTAACAATATGGCACTTTTTGTGAATGACTCTCTTCGACCGTGGGGTTTCAATGTCAATTACGATCAACTTCAAGTTTTTAATCTGAATGGCACATTGGATATTGATCTTGCCAAGGGTCTTAAGTTTATAGGCAATATTCAATACAATGTATACACCACTGATGTCGAAAGGACAGCCTGGCAGTTGCCGTCCTTAGAAGCAAACATGGGATTACATTTGACAACCATGAATGATAAAATGCATATCAAAGCAGAACTTTATATGGCAGACGGTTTGAGCTATTTGGACTACCAAACTGATAAAATTGAAAGCCAAAATCTATTGTTTGATTTGAGCTTTGAGGCGGCTTATCGATTTAGTGAAAAATTTGGTGTGTTCTTTCAGGTAAATAATTTGCCGAATAATAAATATCGCAGATGGTATAACACCCCAACCTATGGATTGAATGTTTTAGGTGGACTGACTGCAAGATTTTAAGGTTCAAAAGTTTATATTCCATTTCGCAAATGCTGAATTAAAAATTTCTGATTGTCTTTTATTGTTGGCCCATGTCAATGATGAATTTATTGCAGCCAATTGACCTAAATTCTTGTAATCGTAAAGTATGAAAATCATAAACTCTTAGCCAAATCATGAAGAGTTAAAACTTTATTGAAGTAAAAATCATAGATTTTTCTCATTTTTGGCTGGTCAAAACTATCAGATGAAAAAAATACTCGTAGCCAATAGAGGCGAGATTGCTCTTAGAGTAATGAAAACTTGTAGAAAACTCGGCATAAAAACTGTTGCTGTTTACAGCGAGGCAGATCGAAATGCTTTGCACGTTGAATACGCCGATGAAGCAGTATTTTTAGGCCCCGCTCCTTCTTCACAATCATATCTAAAGGGTGATATTATAATCGCTAAAGCAAAGGCCTTAGGTGTAGATGGAATACATCCAGGCTATGGTTTTTTGAGTGAAAATGCTGGATTTGCTCAATCAGTTGTTGATGCCGGCATGAAATTCATAGGTCCTACCCCACATGCTATTAACATAATGGGTAGTAAAATTAGTGCCAAAGAAGCCGTAAAAGCTTATGGCATTCCAATGGTACCTGGCATGGACAAAGCAATCGTCAGTCTTGAAGAAGCCAATAAAATTGCTGAAATGGTTGGATACCCTATATTGATTAAAGCGAGTGCTGGTGGTGGTGGAAAGGGCATGCGGATTGTCAATCAGGCATCTGAATTAGCAGAACAAATGGAACGCGCGCAAAGTGAGGCCTTGGCGTATTTTAGCGATTCCAGTGTTTTTATTGAAAAGTTTATCGGTTCACCAAGACACATTGAAATACAAGTTCTTGCTGACCAACATGGCAATGTTGTTTATCTTTTTGAACGTGAATGCTCCATTCAAAGGAGACATCAAAAGCTGATTGAAGAAGCTCCTTCCGTAATTGTTACACCCGAAATTAGAGCAGCAATGGGTAAAGCGGCATGCGATGTTGCCCGGTCGGTTAATTATGAAGGCGCAGGAACAGTAGAATTTTTAATGGATCACCACCTGAATTTCTATTTCCTCGAAATGAATACTAGACTTCAAGTTGAACACCCCGTAACTGAAATGATAACTGGACTAGATTTGGTTGAATGCCAGATAAATGTTGCAGAAGGCAAACCACTAGAATTCCAACAATCCGATCTAAACATAAATGGTCACGCTATAGAATTAAGGATCTGCTCTGAGGATCCACTACAAAATTTTCTACCCGCAGTTGGATTTCTTAAGAAATTTGAACTGCCAGAGATCCCAAATGTTAGGTTGGATTCGGGCTTTAAATCTGGCATGGACATCCCAATCCATTATGACCCAATGCTGGCTAAATTAATAGTGCATGGCGCTAACAGAACTGATGCAATCAATCTACTCATCCAAGCAATTGACAGTTTTGTTGTAGAAGGAGTACCAACAACGCTTGATTTCGGCAAATTTGTTTTGGAGCACCCTAATTTTATAAGTGGGCAATTTGATACCAATTTCATCAAAAATCATTTCAAGCCAGAGGACATTAAAAACAAGTTGGATGAAAGTCGAGAGATAGCCGCACTATTTTCAGTCTGGCACCAGACTAGTTCTCTAGATAAAGTCAAAGAAATGAACTGAATCCGTTAATCTGATTTTATATTTTTTTGGATATCTCTAATACAATTGATCAAAAATTTATTGGATTGCTGAAGTGCTTCTAGTTCCTTTCTGAACATTTCATTTGGGTCCTTGGGTGTGGAAATATAAGGTGATATTTTCTTTTGCACTTGCCATATTTCACGAATATCATAAACAGGAACAATCCAAGGCTTATAGTTTTTATTCTCGTTATAAAATTTGAAAGACTTAGCTGCGCTCATTTGATTAATTACCTTACATAGGAAAACATCCTCGTTGGTTACAATCACATAAATCAGATTATCCTTTACACCTTTTAACCACAAGACAGGCTCCACAAATCTGGCAATCACCTTCTCACCTTCATAAAATATTGGCTCCATAAAATCACCACGAACTTCGAATCCACGGTGCTGTTTTGGATCCAGATTTGTGTCTGGCAATGAAATGCCATTGAGGTTCATCAGTGTTTGTTCAGTAAGAGCTTGCTTGGCATAATCCTGTTGAAGGTCTACAGGAATGTACAACATTTCGCGAGGTGCTGATGATTTTTTTACTACAATCAACTCTCTTATTTTATAATCTTTATCCTCTATAAAAGGTTCCGATTGCCCGGTAAATAGGAATAATGGGTTAAAATTAAATAACTCTATACTTTTCCTGATCAAATCAATAGTAACCTCCCGCCTTCCTTTCAGAATTTCATTCAAATTTTGCGGTAAAATATCTACCAAAAGCGCAAATTGTCGGGAAGATTTGACTTTCTTTGAAGCAAGCAATAATTTATGACAATCAATAAATCTTTTCGTTACTGGGCTGATCATAACTTCAAAGCAGCTTGAATTATGTTATTAAATGAATCTGCTTTCAATGACGCACCTCCAACTAAGGCCCCATCAATATCTTGCATTGAAAAGAGATTATCAGCATTTGAGGCATTCACGCTTCCTCCATACAAGATTCTTATTTGATCAGCTACTTCCGCGTTTATATTCTTATTTATAAATTCTCTTATCTCGCGATGCATTTCCTGGGCTTGCTCAGGACTTGCTGTTGCTCCAGTACCTATGGCCCAAATTGGTTCATAAGCTATAACAATCTGCTTAAAGGATTCTGCAGGAATTTGGAATAAGCCTTGTTTAATTTGTTCCATCACAAATTCAATCTGCAAACCTTGATCTCGGATTTCAAGCATTTCACCACAACAGAAAATGACATTCAAACCTTGAGCTATTGCAGTATTCACTTTTTGAGCAATAATCTGATTATCCTCGTGAAATATTTGTCGGCGTTCAGAATGCCCGATTAGAACCCAATCAATATCCATAGACTTCAACATGCTACAAGAAACTTCTCCAGTAAAGGCTCCATTATCAAATTGTGAACAATTTTGAGCACCAACCGAAATTTTTTCGTCACAAAATTCATTTGCTAGGGACAAAAAAGGGGAACTTGGAAAAACTAAAACCTCAACATTTGAATCATTGGAACCAGATATATCTGATGCAAGATCACCAGCTTCTTGGTAAGTCAAGTTCATTTTCCAATTGCCAGCCACTAAAATTCTGCGCATAAAACTTAATTTTATTCAAAGATAATCTAAAAACTTAACGCAGTTTATTTGCAAAGAAAACTAAGAACACTCTATTTTGTTGCCATTATTGTAATTTCATGGAATTTGGTAAAATAAATGATTGGAGTAAAATAGATTTTGGATTGGCTAAGCAGCCCATGTTCAATCAGTTTGTGCTTTCAGGTGAGAAGTCATCTTTACATCAAAGTCGCTTATACATTGGTGGAACAGCTTGGAGTGAACCTAAGTGGAAAGGAAATCTTTATCCTTTGGATTCTAAACCATCAGATTTTTTACAATTTTACGGACAACATTTTAATTGTGTTGAGGCAAATTCCACCTTCTATACCTTGCCCTCCACAGATTTGCTTCTAAAATGGAAATCTCAAGTTCAGAATTCCTTCAAATTTTGCTTCAAAGTTCCAGCTTGGATATCAAGAGATTCTCATTTGTCTATTGGAACCAGTAAATGGCAGGAATTTTATGAGTCCTTGGCATTGATTGAAGAAAATATTGGAATACTATTTATGCAATTACCAGAAACTTTTGACACCACAAAAGTCAAAGTACTTGAAAGCTTTCTATTGCGCAACAATTGCCCCTATCCTCTTGCGATTGAATTTCGACACAAAGATTGGTTTAAAGAGAAACTGGATTGGCTTGAAATGCTCAACGCTTTCAATATTACGACAGTAATTACCGATGTAGCGGGCCGTCGCGATGTGTGCCATATGGGATTAAGTACTAAAAATTTAATTATCCGTTTTGTTGCAAACGAATCAGATGAAGTCATTAAAACCAGAGTTCAAAATTGGGGAAAACAACTCAAAGTCTGGATCAATGAAGGTGCTGCAGATATGTTTTTCTTCATTCATCAAATGGAACCTCTTCGGATTAATTTTACAAGGAATGTAATCTTGAATGAATGGCACAAAATAGGTCTCAAATCAGAACCTCAAAACCATCTTAATCGTTTAAACAACCAACAAACCCAAATATTCTAAAAAATAAATATGCGTAAAAGTCCACGTACAGATCGAGATATAAGTTGGTTGCGTTTTAATTTCAGAGTTCTTCAAGAAGCAATGAATCCAGACGTCCCACTGTTAGAAAGGGTAAAATTTCTTGCAATATATTCTTCAAATCTTGATGAGTTTTACAGCATTAGGGTTGCGAATGCGCGAAACCTTTTAAAGGTCAATAAGAAAACAATTAAAGAACTTGATTTTGACCCAAAGCTTTTATTGAAACAGATCAAAAATATAGTTGCTGGTCATCATAAAATTTTTTCAAGGGTTAAGAATCAAGAAATCATCCCTGCATTAAGGGAGCATGGTATTTTTTTATTAAAAAGTGAAGAACTGAATGAATCACAACAAATTTTTGTAGACAATTATTTCTCTACACAACTTGTCTCGTTCGTACAGCCTGTTCTACTAGATAGAAATTTGGTTCAACCATTTTTGAATGATGCCGCCTTATATCTGTCTATTCAACTAAAAGAAAAACAACATAAAAACGAAACCAATAGTCAATATGCAATTGTAAAAATTCCTTCAGATTTTCTTCCAAGGTTCATTGAATTACCTTCTGCACCCGGCAGACATGATGTAATACTTTTGGATGACGTGGTCAGACATACCCTTCCGTATTTGTTTCCTGGATTCTCGATTACTGGTTCCTTCTCAATGAAAATCACCAGGGATGCAGAATTATATATTGAAGATGAATATTCAGGTGATTTATTGGTAAAGATCAAAAACAGTCTTTTAAAAAGAAATATAGGGCCAGCATCTAGATTTGTTTACGATAGATCGATGCCACAAAAAATGTTGGATTACATGACCAACCTGTTTGGTATTGCCCCCGATGATATTATTCAAGAAGGACGAGTCCACAACAATTTTGATTTTTTTCAATTTCCGACATTTGGAAAGACAGAACTCCTTTACCCTAAGCTACAACCCCTGGAAAATAAGGAATTGTTGGCAGGTGATATATTTAAAGCTTTAAAAAATTCAGATCACTTACTTTATTTTCCATTTCACAGTTATGAGCCTGTAGTAAAGTTTTTTGAGGAGGCTTCAAAAGATCCAGATGTCACCCATATCAAGGTAACACAATATAGAGTTGCTAAAGAATCAAGAATAATGGAGGCATTGATTGCAGCCGTTCAGAATGGAAAATCGGTAACAGTATTCATTGAAGTAAAAGCAAGATTTGATGAAGAAGCGAATCTGAATTGGGGAGAAAAATTAGAGAAATCTGGTGTAAAGGTTCATTATAGTTTTCCTGGATTAAAGGTTCACTCAAAACTTGCGTTAATCAGAAGAATGAATGGCAAAGAACCAGAATTATTTAGTTATATGAGTACCGGAAATTTTCATGAGGGCACAGCCAAATTATATTGTGACTTCGGTTATTTCACATCAAATCCCAACATAAATATTGAAGTTGCTAAGGTATTCTCCTTCCTTGAAACTGTTGATGTTCCAGACAACATGTTCGAAAATTTACTTGTTGGACAATTCAACCTCCGAAAAACCTTAGTCAGTTATCTGAATAGAGCAATAGAACTTGCGAAGGAAGGAAAAAAACCGAAGGTCATACTCAAAATGAATTCATTGGAGGATGATCAAATGATTGAAAAGCTTTATGAAGCCAGCAATGCTGGCGTTAAAATTCAATTAATCATTAGAGGAATAAATTGTCTCGTTCCCCGCGTTCCCAAATTTTCGAACAACATAGCGGGTATTAGTATAGTAGATAGATATTTGGAACATACGCGTGTTTTTGTTTTTCATTTGGATGCAGATCCAGTTGTTATTCTAAGTTCAGCCGACTGGATGTCGCGGAATTTGAGTTATAGGATAGAGACGGCTTTCCATATTTTAGAGCCAAAAATAAAAAAAATAATTTTAGATATTTTAGATTTTCAATTGAGAGATAATGTGAAAGCAAGAATACTCGATGGCCTTACAGATCAGAGCTTTAAGAGCAATAATGAAATTTCTCTTCAGTCTCAAAATGCTATTTATGAATATCTAAAAACCATATAATTTATTTTTTTTTCTGCAAGCTCTTGTTTCAAAAAAAAGGAATGTGCTATATTTGCACTCCGAATGCGGAAGTAGCTCAGTTGGTAGAGCACAACCTTGCCAAGGTTGGGGTCGCGAGTTCGAGTCTCGTTTTCCGCTCCATGAGCCTTCAAAGAAGGCTCTTTTTGTTTGAAATAGAAGCATACTGCTTTGCCCGGATGGTGAAATCGGTAGACACGCAGGACTTAAAATCCTGTGGCCAGTGATGGCCGTGTGGGTTCAAGTCCCACTCCGGGTACCATTTTTATATTATTTAACATATTGTGTTTTTTTATTGATTGATACACACATTTCAGTACCAATTGAAAAAAAAATTGTTTTATACAAATATCTTTATTAGGTTTGTATTTTAAATGAAATAACCATCTATCTCTTTCATTGAATATCAATAAGTTATAGTCCCATACACATCGCTACGAGTACTGACTTCCGATTTTAAAAATCAAATTGTTTTTTAACACATTTGAAAAATTAAATGGCTTTGTATTGTATAAATGAATTGAGTGATTACTTTTGCTCATTGGAATATCTGAATAAGTTAGATAAACGCTGTTTATTTGATTTTTTCAATACCTGAAAATCGAAAAATTATGAAACAAGCAGACACTGCAAAGAGAAAAACATCAACCACCAAACTCCCTTTTTCTATGAAGACTAGGATTACCAAATGGATAGTGAAAACTTCCCTGTTATTGTTATGTGTAAGTGGCATCTTTTATAAGTCAAGCCTTACAGCACAACCATGCTCGTACGCTTACCAAAATTTACCCCTTACAGTAACCCTTAACTTGAATACACCGTCAACTTCGGTCAATCAAGCAACATTAACTCCAATACTTGGAGTAGGCGGAGGAGGTCCTTGCCAATTGTACATTTTCGATCCACTTACCTTGACATGGGGCACATCAATTACTATTGGTTGTAACGGTGGTGGTAATGGAGCTGGTGTATACAACGTAATGGCTGACGATAATGGTGTGATTGATGGAAATTCAAGTGCAATAGTTGCCGTCACAATTATTATAATTGACACCCAAGCACCAACAATAATTTGCCCGGCAAATGTTTCTGGAAATACTAGTGATGACGGGAATTATGACTGTATTCTTAACTGGAATGCAGGCGGTGGCGCAAGCATTGGAATGACAAATGTGTCGCCTCTTGCAGCAGCGCTTCCTGGCCAATATGGAGACAATTGTTCATCAGTAATTGCGTACCAGGTCGTTAATGGCGCCAGCAATAGTGGTTTTATAACAGGATCTGATGCTGGAGTTTTCAATTTTACTATTGGCACAAGTACTGTTACTTACCGCGTAACTGATTTTTCAGGAACTACTGCCACATGCTCCTTTACGGTGACTGTATCGGATAACGAAGATCCAATTTGGCAGGCAAGTTCTATAACTGGCTTGGCAAGTCAAGTAGCACAAAGCTTTACGCTCGCTACAGACACCCGAACTATTGTGCTAGACTGTAACAATGCCAATTATTCTTCCGATCTTAATTTCTTAATTAATACCTACTTGCCTACAGCAGCTGATAATTGTGATATCAACCCACTTGAATCAATTATTGATGTGGTAACAACTCCTTTGGCTTGTACATCTGTTCTCGGCATAAATAACAACTACACTCGCACAACAATTAGATACCGTGCAATTGATGCATCTGGAAATTTAATTGATTTGGTTGGTGCAGATCATTACACTCTTAACATTTTTACGTCAGATAATAAAGGGCCCAACTATGCTAGTGGCAGTGTGCCTTCTGGTCCAGCAGTTGAAATTTTACCAAATTTCTATACAGGTCCCGCTAGAACATTAAATGTTTCGGATTACTACAACGAATTATTGGCTTCAACACCATGTGGTATCAATATCGGTGGCTCAGCTCCGGTGAATGCTCCGATTCCATCCTTTATCGCTACTGCTACCGACTGTCAAAATATAACCTATGCGGGATGGATTGTAGTTAGAAACCTTCCTACACCGTTTGCTACTTTTCCTTTTGCGTTTTCAGGGAACAATCCTGCGCAAAATCCTGCACAATTTTTATCAGTTGGATCTTATGTTATTACATATTTTTCAAGAGATGCTTGTTTTAACTCTTCATCGTATCAATTTCAAGTTAATATTGTTGATGATGTAGATCCTATTGTTACGGGTTGTCCTGCCAATATTGTCAACATTCCAAATGAAGCAGGAAGCTGTATTGCTACTGTAGCATGGACAAGACCAATCGCAATTGATAATTGCAGTGGTGCATTAATAGCAAGCTCCAAATCATTCATAGATCCTGATGGAAATGTATTTCCAATAATTACAGGTGGTGGAGCTCAAGATTTTGGTGTTTTTCCAGTAGGAACTTCACAGGTAAATTATGTTTGGACTGATGGATCAGGTAATACCTCAACTTGTCAATTTACAGTTACTGTAGTTGACGTGGAAGCTCCAACTCTAACTTGCAGCGGAAACCAAGTCCTGAATAGCATTTGTATAAATGCTATAGTTCCAGATTATAGAGGTTTAGCAAATATTTTTGACAACTGCCAAAACAATGGATTTACAGTAACTCAAATACCTACTCCAGGAACCTTGGTAAGTTTAGTCACAACTTTGGTAAATGGATCAACATTCCAAGTAAGACTAATAGTGAAAGATGCTGCAAACAATCCTAATCCGGATCCCGCAGGTGGTGCGAATGAATGCACATTTATGGTTACCTTAAGTGATCAAGATGCACCAATTCCGACTTTAGCATCATTGCCAACAATTAATCCAAATAATACTACTTCAGCATCTTGCGGTTCATACGCATTAACTGCGCCAACTGCAACTGATTGTAATGGAAATTTGATTTATGGAAAAGCTACTATTTCAGGAGCTACATTCAACGCGGGACCACCTCCTGTATATACATTGAGCCCCAACAACTATGTTATTACATGGATCTATGATGATGGAAATGGAAACACTGCAACTCAAATACAAATAGTTCAAGTTACAGTTGACAACACAACTCCTGTCTTAAATTGTCCTACCAACAAAATTGCCGTCACTGCTCCTGGTGTGTGCACAGCAACTTCAATACCTGGTGTTACAATGATTGATGTAAGTCCACACATCGGTGGATTATTATTATTTCCTGGAGCTTTGTCACCAAACCAAGGAATAGATAATTGCGACATCACCCAATTTAGCTACAGTGTAGCTGGAGCAACAACAGTAGCTAAAACTGTTGGAGCCAACGTTGGGGGTGTTATATTTAATGAAGGGATTAATACCGTTACGTACTTTGGTAGAGATGCCGTAGGACTTGAGGGTACTTGTACATTTACCATTACGGTAAACGACAACCAGCTACCAACTTTTACCTGTGGACCTAATGTTTCATTGGGAACAGGAGATTCCTATGATGTAAATAAGACAGATTGTGCTGTTAACTTGTCAAATGCAGATGCAAGTTTTAATATTTCAAATGTGAATGATAATTGTGGTATTCAATCTGTGTCTGTTGCATTGCAATCCGTTAATCCTGCATCTGCGGTATATACGGCTGGACCTAGTGCTTCAAGCCTTGGTGGTTCAACTTTCAATATTGCTGCTACTCCAACTAATCAAGCAACTTTCACATTAAGATGGACGGTTACTGACGTTAACGGCAATGTTCAAACATGCGATCAAACTATTTTAGTATTTGACGATACTGATCCTGTAATTATATGTAAAGATGAAGATGTTGCTGCAGGAAATAATCTTAGAAGAAATACTTCGGCTGATGGTATTACAGGAGATTGTATTTATGTAGTTAGTGGCGCAGAATTTGACCCAACTTCAACTGACAATTGTGATGCAAGTGTCACTTTAACACATAATTATGCTGGATCACCAAGCAATATGACCCTTGCAGGTGCGAGTTTCGATGGCGGTACCACAGTGGTAACATGGACAGCTACAGATAATTATGGCAATATTTCAACTTGTCAAATTAACGTAATCATTAGCGATGATGAAGATCCAATTTTCGTTTATTGCCCGAATAATGTCGTGCTACCAAATCTAACTGCTAATTGTTCAAACATTGTAACATGGCTAAGGCCAAGTGCAGTATTTGGACCAGATATTATTGATAACTGTACCAGTGCTTTTGATTTGTCTGTAATAGAAACTATAAGTAATGCTTCAGTTCAAGCCGCTATCACAAATAATTATCCTTACAGTTATTTCAGTTTGAATCCTATTGGAAATTTTCCTGTAGGTATAACAACTATTACCTATACGGCAGAAGATTTGTCTGGCAATACAGCAACGTGTTCTTTCTCAGTTACAATCCAAGATGTAGAACCACCTGTTTTGGCTAATCCAGGCACTTTATTATTGCCTTCTATTTGCCCAAATGCTTTAGTACCAGATTGTGTAGCGAAAGTTAATGTTTTTGACAATTGCCAAGCGACGGTTAAAATGACTCAAGTTCCTGCAGCAGGAACTCCACTAAGTGTTGTTTTTGCAGGAAATCCTGGAGGCTTAGTAGATGGTGGGACATTTCCTATTACCATTACTGCAATGGATGCGAATGCGTTGGGCTTGATGACATCTGTTACATTTAATATGGTATTAGATGATCAACAAAACCCTGTACCTAACATTGTAGGTGCAACTCTACCCCCTGCAAGTTCAAGTTGCGGAAGTTTGACCTTAAATGCTCCAACTGCAAATGATTGTGGTGTTACAATATTTGGTATACCAAACACAGGTATGTTTGTAATAGGTAGTAACCCTCCAAGATACACCTTTGGCGTAGGAAGCTTTAACGTAATATGGACCTACATCGATGGTCAGAACAATACTTCTTCACAATCTCAATTGATTTCAGTTACTCCTGATATCACGGCACCACAATTGGTTTGTCCTGCTGATATTACTGTCAACTCACCATCAAACGCCTGTAGCGTAACAGGAATCACATCAATGAACGTGTCTCCAGGAACACTAAATGCTCTTGGATTAGGACAATATGCTGATCTATGCGGGGTTGTTTCTGTAACTTATTCAATATCAGGAGCTACAATTGTAGCAAAGAAACCAGGAACAAACAACACAAGTATTTCCTCTGAAATATTGCAGAGAGGTGTCAATTTTGTAACCTATTTTGTAAGTGACGCTGCAGGTAACGAATCTACATGCTCAGCCAGAGTTACAGTTCGTGATGTTACAGCTCCTGTGTTTAGTGGAATTCCGGTTAACGTTACTGTAAATTGTGAATCAGTTCCAACAGCACCAGGTATTGGTGTAGTTGGTGGCGTGAATGCAACCGATAATTGCGCACCTACTCCAACTATTACATTTAATGAAATTTCAACCAAAGGCAATAATGCCAATCTTTGCAGTTTTTACAATTTTACCATAACAAGAACGTGGACAGCAACTGATGCTTCTGGAAATGTGACTGTTGCAACTCAAACAATAACAGTTAAAGACGATAAAGCACCAGTATTAAACGCTTCATTCCCTACAGTTTTCACCGGAGTAAATGATATTAATCTATGTACGAAGCTGGTGAATATCATTGTAAATTCTGCTGATGTAACGGATAATTGTGCAGCTTTTGGCAACTTAACCATTACCAATACAAGTATTTACGGACCGGGCACAAATGTTGCAACTGGTAACTACCCTGTAGGATCCTATACTTTTAAATTTACTGTTTCTGATCCGTGTGGCAATGAAACTACTAGAAATGTAACAGTAACTATTACTGATACACAGGCACCAAATCCTGCATGTGTTCTCAACGTGGGTGTTCCCATAGGAGCAACTGGCTCAGTAACATTAAACCCAGCATCATTCAACGCTGGAAGCTTCGACAATTGCCCTGGACCATTGACGTTCTCTTTAAACCCAGCAACAGTTACCTGTGCAAATGTCGGCACTACTATTCTGGTCATACTAACAGTTACTGACGCAGCTGGTAATGCTGCAACGTGTCAAACATTTGTTGAAGTTCAGGACAATGTAGTTCCTACATTCACAAGTTGTCCTGCAAATATCACAGTTAGTTGTACCTCTTCTTTGGATCCTGCACTAAATCCTGCATTAGGAAACCCAAGCGTTACAGATAATTGTAAAACTATTGTAACGTTTGCTGATGTGGCAATTGCTCCAGCAGGTACCAATTGTGCAGCTATTTTAAGAACATGGAGAGTAAGAGATGACTTCAACAATTCATCTACATGCGCACAAATTATTCAAATTTTGGATAACACGCCTCCTACATTCAATGTTGTTCTGCCAGCAGATGTCACTTTGGCATGTGGAAGTACTGTGCCCACTGCTTCAGCAGTTACAGCTACTGATTTCTGTGATGCTAGTGTCGCAGTCTCATTTACACAAACATCTACAAAGACTAGTAACAACTCTTGCACAGACTTTAATTATGTTGTAACCAGAACTTGGGTTGCCACAGATGATTGCAACAATAAATCAACACATACACAAAAGATTACTGTTCAGGACATACAAGCTCCAGTTTACAGTAATGTTCCGGGGCCAATAGTATTGTTTACCAATAACTTCAATTCTTTACTGTGTTCTGCTCCTGTCACTTTAAATTTATCTAATAATATTACGGACTGTCAAGGAAGCAGCAATATTACGGTTACAAATTCCTTCAACAGTGGCGGTGCAAATGCCTCAGGAACATATCCTGTAGGAGTTACCAACGTAGTGTTTACTGCAACAGATAAGTGTGGTAATGCTAGCACAGTGGTGGTGATAGTAACGGTAGTTGACAATTCAAATCCAATTGCAAAATGTGATGACCTTTTGAACGTAACAATAAACAGTTCAGGTTTCGCTACTGTGTCTCCACTAAATGTTGATGAAGGCAGTATTGACAACTGTACTCCAAGTAATCAACTTGTCTATTCATTAAGCAAAACATTATTTGATTGTACAACTCTTGGTAATAATTTGGTTACTCTGACAGTTGTTGACCAACAAGGAAACTCAAATACTTGTACTTCTATTATCAATATTTCTGGAAATAATTTAACCACAATAACCTTAACTTTCTCCAGTACCAATGCATCCACTCCAATTGCAACCGACGGTTCGGCAACAGTAGTAGTGACTGGAGGTTCTGGAAACTTTAGTTATCTGTGGAACGATCCTAACATTTCTACAACTCCAACTGTGAATGGACTTGCAGCTGGCACTTATAATGTAACAGTAACAGACAATGCAACAGGCTGTAAAGGATTTGGATCAGTAACTGTTTTGGCAAATACACAACCAAGTAGCTTTACAATATCTGGAAACATAACAACCCCTAATAATTTACCAGTAGGACAGGCTCAAGTTGGTCTAACTGGAAATACTATTGGTTCATTTACAACTACTAGTAATGGCAACTTCAACTTTGTAGTACCAAATGCAGGAAATGCGATTATTACACCTAAAAAGAATATCAATCCTGTAAATGGTGTAACTGCATTAGACTTAGCGATTATTCAACAACATGTATTGAATCCTGGTTCAGGTGCATTAACTACTCCATATCAATTGATCGCTGCAGATGCAAACAATGACGCTTCAATTAACGGAATAGATTTGGCAGTGGCTCAAGCAGTAATTTTGAACAATATCCCTAATTTCCCTAATAATGAATCTTGGGTTTTTGTACCTAAATCTTATGTTTTCCCTAATCCATTGAACCCTTTTGCGCCAGTATACCAAAAATCATTGACTTTCAACAATGTTATGAATAATATTACTGGAGCCAATTTCTGGGGTATTAAAGTTGCTGATGTACAATACAGTGCAGATCCTTTAACAGCAACAGGGAATGGTAACGAAACAAGAGAGTATGTTGCAGATATGAAGTTCATTGCAATTGATCAAAATGTTAAGAAAGATCAAACTTATACCATTAATTTTAGAACTCAAGACTTTGAAGATATTCTTGGTTATCAATTCACTTTAGGTTTTGATCCTGAGTACTTGGAATTAGTAAGTACATTACCAGGTGACCTTCCTGGCATGTCTACTGACTATTTTGGCACAAACAGCAAAGATCAAGGTTTGATGACGGCTATATGGTTTAACAATAACTCTGTAAGTTTAGATAAATCAGAAATAGCATTCAGTATTAAGGTGAAAGCCAAAAAGTCTGGCAAGATGTTAAGCAATTTGATATCATTAAACGATAAAATCACTTCAATTGAAGCTTACAATGGAAATAAGCAAGATGTTAATATTGGTTTGAAATTTATCGATGATGAAATTTCTAATCAAACACCAGGCTTTGAATTGTATCAAAATGAACCAAATCCTTTCCAAAGCACAACAGCTATAAGATTCAATATGCCACAGGCTGAGCCTGGATTCATTGATATCCTAGATATGAATGGTCGCTTGATATCGCGTTTAGAAAGAAACTTTGCAAAAGGTATGAATCGTGAAATTATCAATTTAGATGGCGTACCATCAGGCATATTATACTACACGGTAAAATCAACATCTTTCTCTGCAACGAAAAAGATGGTAATAATTGATTAATAGCTTCAAACAAAGACTAGGGGAGATATATCCCCTAGTCTTTATTTTACTTTAGAAATAAACGTCCCAAACTTACCGTACTCTCAGATTTTCACATTTTCCAGCATTTACTGAACCCAATTTTACCGTTATACGAGTCAATAGAATCCTTGGCTTTCGGGAATTTTAATTTCTGAACATATTAAAACAAAACATTATTTATAAATATTTTATAACAAATGTTTTGAATAAAACAAGAGCGTTGAATTTCATGAAAATACAATCATCATTGATGAAAACCAGCTGGATCAAAGCCTTAGTGCTAAGCCTAATTTGTTTGAGCACTCTCAAGAGTCAAGCACAAACAGCCAATTTAATAATGCCCAATTTTACTGCAAATTGTGGGGATCAAATTATTGTTCCTGTTACATTAGGAGTAAAAGATTTTGATGCATATCAAGCAATAGATTTTTCGCTTTTTTGGAATACCAATGCATTTCAAGTCATTAATGTCACCAATATCATTACTGGTTTTAATGCAGCATTAGGTCCAAATAACCCACCTCCTTATACCAATGGGAGTTTAACATTTTCAGGATTTAGTTTTTCACCAAAAAACTACCCTGCAGGAACATTATTATTTAATCTCGTTATACAAGTTGTCGGTGGAGGAGTAGCAAATCCAACAATAAGCTTTAGTGACCTTCCTACCAAAATAACTGTTGGTGGTGTTGTGAATGGTGTACAATTTCAACCCATTCCAAACATAAACAAAACTAATTGTGTTGTAACAATAACCGATAATACCCCTCCTGTTCTTGTGTGCCCAAATGACCTTACCGTTTTTGCACCTGCGGGATCAGGATCTGGTGTAGTAAATAATATATACCCAATTCAAGCTTCAGACAATTGCGGAATAGCATTTTTAGGTTATTCCTATTCTGGAGCTTCAAATGGAAATGGTTCAGGGGATCCAAGTGGTACTGTTTTTAATGCGGGAAATACCACCCTAACCTATACTATTAATGATGCAAATAATAATTTTTCGACTTGCAATTTTGAGATTACCGTAATTGATACTGCGTTACAGGTTTTTACCCTTAATTTACCAAAAGATACTTTACCCTGCGCCACGACTCAATTTTTCATTCCTGTTACTACCAATAATTTCAAGGATATAACTTCTCTTCAATTTGGGATGACTTGGGATGAAGCCTTGTTGAGCTTCGTTGGAATTACAAACTTGAATGATTCTTTGAATTTGAATTTGGCCAATTTTGGACCGACGCCTTTTGACAATGATTCCTTGACGGTTTCATACACATCACTGTTAGGGGGTATAACATTGCCACAAAATGACACGCTTTTTGTTCTTATTTTCAACAATGCAAATGGGTCAAAAAGTGGGAACATCTCATTTATTGACTACCCTGGTTTAGATATAGAAGCAACACAGGAGGCAATTCCTATTCCAATTTCAATTCCTGTGGCAATTCAGAATGGAAGTATAACTCTTATAGACAAGATAATACCAATATTGGTTTGTCCACAAGACACTTTTTTAAAAGCAGGATTGAATCAATTTACAGTTGTAGTGGGAGGATTGACCCCTATTATTGCAACAGATAATTGTGGTACTCCTACCCTATTTTATGAATTTGGTGGAGCAACAAGTGGTTTAGGCCAAGGAGACCCCAGCGGTTCGACTTTTAACTTGGGTACAACCAATGTTTTTTACACCTTGGTTGATAACAATGGTAACAGTGCATTTTGCTCTTTTGATGTGATACTTCTAGACACCGTATTGAGATTAATACCAACATTTGGCCAAATAGTTTGTAACCAAAACAAAGTAAAGATCAACATTACTGCCAAGGATTTTACGGCTTTGTACAGTTTGCAATTTGCTATGCATTGGGATCCTGCATTTTTACAATTTGATACTATTGAAAATTTTGATCCACAATTACAATTAACGAATTCCAATTTTGGCCCTAACACTATAATTGATACATTAAATTTCACTTGGTTTGATTTTAGCGGATTGGATTTGCCTGACGGAAATACCCTCTTCACATTGGTGTTTGACTTAATTGCGCAACCAGGAAGCCAATCTCTTTTTGAAATATTGAGTTCATCTACAACTCCAATTGAAGCGAGTACCATAGGTGGGAAGTTACTAGGCGTTGTAGCCTTTAATGCACTATTGAATATTAGTGATACAATTAAGCCTGAATTATTATGTCCAAATGGATTAACTGTCAACTTACCCTTTAATCAACAAGGAGCTATAATAAATAATATTGCCCCGTTATCTGCGACTGATGATTGCGGAATTGCAAGTCTCAACTACAATATAACTGGTGCAACTAATTCAGCAGGAATCCAAGATGCTAGTGGAACCAATTTTAATCTAGGCCAGTCTTTGGTCACTTATACAGTGGCTGATTTTGGAGGCAATTCTGAAACCTGTTCCTTTGTTATAAATGTCGTTCAAGATACTTTTCTATTATACGTAGATACTTTGAAAGCGCAATGTCAGAATAGTATAATAAAGGTTGATATTAATGCTAAAAACTATCTTTCAATTGCTAGCCTACAATTTGGGTTAACGTGGGATGTTGGAATCTTACAATTTGATAGTGTAAGTAATTTCAATCCTAAGTTGAACCTAATCAATATGCCAGACCCTTCGGCAAACTTTGGACCATCTCCTACAATTGATTCTTTAACTTTCGTTTGGTCAAATTTCCAAGGCGTCAGCTTACAAGATGATGAAACATTATTCAGTCTATATTTTAAAGTTATTGCGAATATCTCAGGGAATACCTTTGTAAACTTTATAGATTATCCAACTACACCAATTGAAGTTGGAGCTGCAGGCAATCCGCCTTTCGTAATACCATACAGCATATTGAATGGTGTGATTGACATTGGCGACGATATTCCTCCAGTAATAACATGTTCGCCTGACATAACAGTTGAAACCAACTTTAATTCATGTCTTGCAAATGTAGTATTCAGTCCAGCCATTGCTACCGATAATTGCGATGCAAATGTTGAAGTGATAAGTAATGTCCCGTCTGGATCAACATTCAATTTGGGAATAAATCTCGTAGTTTTTACAGCAACTGATGATGCAGGAAATTCATCAACTTGCAGTTTTACTATAACCGTTGTAGATAATGAAAATCCAGTTATTGTGTGTCCTCCAAGTTTTAGCACCGAAAACGATCCTGGAAAATGTTTTTCAACCATAGTGTTACCTGGTCTTATTGCAGCAACAGATAATTGCGATCCAAGCCTTACAGTCGTGGCAAACCAACCAAATATTAAAAATTATCCTGTTGGAAATACACAAGTGATCTATGCTGCAGTTGATAATTTTAATAATACTTCAACTTGTACATTTATAATAAATGTTACTGATATTGAATTGCCTGAAATAATTGAATGCCCTTCAGATACTACTGTAGCTCCAACGATTCCTATCAATAACAATTGTTTTGCTGAAGTTAATTGGAATTTACCATTGGCTACTGATAATTGTCCTAATGTATTATTGGGGTCCAATTTTACCCCAGGAACTCTTTTTCCAGCAGGAACAACAACTGTAACTTACATTGCAACTGATATTGCGGGCAATCAAGCTACTTGTAGCTTTAATATCAATGTATTGGTATTCAATGCCGGATTCAATGATTGTCCATCAGATATAACTGTATCGGCACAAGGTGATTCTTGCAAAGCGCAAGTATTTTGGACTGAGCCTTATTTCATTGATGCATGTGGTGATACCTTAGATGTTTTTTCAAATTTTGGCCCGGGTGAAGTATTCTTAGTTGGTACGACAGAAATAATTTACATTACGGTTTCTAACTCAGTTGTACTAGACACTTGTAAATTTTTGGTTACTGTTGATGGCAAAATACCTCAAGTATTTGATTGTCCTGGTGATTTAAGTTATGTAGCAGATTCTAATTGCTCTGCAATAGTAGATTTTGCAATTCCTTTTGGCAATGATGTTTGTGGAGATACCATTGTGTTCACCTCAAACGGAATAGTACCTGGAGATACATTGACAGCTGGAATATATACAGTTATTTATTCTGGATCAGGTTTTCCATCTTGTGCATTTAATATTGCAGTTATTGATGATCAAAAACCTAGTCATGGTCTTTGTCCACCAGATCAGTTGATAGACGTACCCGATACCGTTTGTGGAGCATTTGCTACATGGACAGAACCTTTGTTTACTGATAACTGTGATCAAAATTTAACCATATTCAACAATATCGATTCAGGGGAATTCTTCCCAATTGGATCAACGATAGTTACTTACGTGGCCATTGATGACTTTGGAAATGTTGATACCTGTAGTTTTGAAGTCTTCATTAGAGAAAGTATTCCTCCAGTATTGGTCAATTGTCCAGATGATATTACCTTGAACTCCTTAGCCAACGCTTGTGGAAACTTTGTTTTCTTTAATTTCCCGACAGGTACAGATAATTGTGATAAAGATGTTGCTATCACTTCCAATTTTCCTCCTGGCTTCTTCCCTGCTGGCGTGACAATAGTCATTTTTACAGCAACAGATGATGCTGGCAATACTTCAACCTGCAGCATTACGGTAACCATTTTGGAAGTTCAAGCTCCGGTGTTAATATGCCCAAGTGATGTTACAATTGATGGATTTGGAAATGTAGTTACAGATCCTTCTAATTTTATAGCAGATGTTTTGATCAGTGCTTGCAACGAACCAATTTTATTCTTCGAAACTTTTGGAGGAATAGATAACTGCTCACCGTTTGTACTAGCAAACCAAATATCCCCAACAACACCAAGTAGCGGAAATCCATTCCCTCCAGGAAGCTATGATCTTATATTTCAAGCAACTGATTTGCAAAATAATTCTGCAACTTGCGCTGTAAATATTTTAGTAGAACCTTATCAACTATTTGCTAATGCCTCAGCTTTTGAATCTTGTTTGCTGGATACCATCACATTCTCTATGGCATCTTTGCCTGGATTAGTAACTTACAGCTGGGAACTACCAGGTGGTACAACGGTACCTGGTCAGATCATTCAAGTAGCTATGAACAGCCTTCAATCTGCTGGTCAATATATTGCTATCGCAAGTCTTGATACTTGTGGTACAGTTTATTCAGACACTATAAATATCAGTATATTACCTCCACCTGTTGCATCTGATGATATCGCTACTGTTGGAAGTATAGATACCTTATTCAATTTCAATATGTTGAACAATGACATTTCAAACAACAATTTAGTTACTGTGGTCTTGGGAACATCAAGTGTAGGTAGTTCAATTTTGAATCAGGATAATACCATTACTTACATTCCTACTGGTTCCTTTTCGGGAACGGCTACTGTGGGTTATTCCATTTGCTCTGTTATTTGTCCCAATGTGTGTGATAGTGCTACAATTGTAATTGATGTCTTTGACAATAAAACATGTAAAGTTCCTACTGTAATCACTCCAAATGATGATGATTTGAACGACATATTGTTTATACAATGTTTAGATTCTGGGTTGTATCCTAAAAACAGATTGGTAATCTACAACGAATGGGGTGACCAAGTATTCAGTGCAGCACCTTATCAAAATGATTGGAGAGGCACATTGGAAGTCATCGGTGGAACTAATTTGCCAGACGGAACTTACTACTACTTGTTCTTTGAGAGTGAGACCACCAAGGATCAACAAAGTGGCTATTTAACCATTATCCGATAATCAATAACCCATGCTCATCATGAAAAATTTCACTATGAAATACAGAGAAATAATAATGATCCTTATAGTCATAGGGTTCATAAATCAGGTACAAGCTCAACAAGAAAGGCACTATACCCAGTTCTTTGCCAACAAGCTTTCTTTAAATCCTGCTTATGCAGGTGAAGATGGTATAGGAGCAATCACTGCAATGTATAGAAATCAATGGTTAAAACTTGAAGGTGCCCCAGTATCCCAATTAATCACACTGAATACGCCAATATTTAACCCGCGTGTTGGTTTTGGTCTTGCTCTCGCACATAGCACTATAGGTCTTTTTGAAACTTTTGACGCTTCAATGGCTTATTCATACGACTTGATAAATAGACCAAACAGATCCCTTAGAATAGGTATGCAAGGTGCTATTAGAAACTTCAGAACAGACTTCAGCAAAGAAAGAATAGTCAACCCGAACGATCCCTCAATAGTAAACGCAGTTGCCTCTCAGTACAATGGGAACTTTGGAATGGGTTTGCATTTGTCGATTGATAAATTCTATTTTGGTATTTCTTCTCCACGTATTTTGAACAATACTATAGGGTTCAACGATGTTGCAGAAACTACTGCACAAGAATTGGCTCATATATATTTGATGACAGGCCTCACAATTCCGCTTAATAGGAATATTGATGTTCAAACAAATATACTCGGAAAATATGTAAAAGGCGCTCCGTTCGACATGGATGTAAATGCCAATTTACTTTTTAATGAAACTTTTACTATTGGAGCAGGATATAGAATAGGTGGGGATTCTTTTGGAGATGCAATCAGTTTCATTACCCAATACTTAATCGGTAAAAAGATCGGAATTGGATTTGCTTATGATTACACCCTTTCGGATATAAATAATGTGGCTAATGGTAGTATTGAGGCCCTAGTGAGGTATAATTTCACGAACAATAAGAACAATCTACACAACCCAAGATTTTTCTTCTGATCCATAAACCCATTAACTGAAACATCAACTAGAAGAAAAAATAAATGAGAAATACACTAGCATATTTAGTACTGATTTTTCTTGTACAGTTCAAACTTCAGGCTCAAACTCCTGATACTATACAAGGTGTAATTATTTTAAATGAATTCAATATTAATACACCAAGTCTTGAATTCAGCCCATCCTTTCATGAGGATGGTATTGTATTTATTGCATCTGCCGATTTAGGAAAAGGTATCAAATCGAATGATACTAGAATTCGAAAAATCGCCATGACTATTTACACCTCCAAAAGGGGCCAAGATGGAAAATTAGCAACTCCTACATTATTCTCAAAAGCACTCACTTCAAAATTTCATGAAGGTCCCCTTACATTTAATCCAAGTGGAGATGTTGTTTATTTTACCCAAAACAATACTAAAGACGGACGAGCAATAAAATCAAAGGATGGCATAACCCGTTTGAATATTTATGAAGCAATAAAAACCGGAGAAGAATGGAAGGACATCAAATCTCTACCATTTAACAATGATGATTATGATTGTGTGCATCCTGCTATTAGTCAGGATGGCAATACACTCTACTTTGCTTCTGACAAACCAGGCGGATCTGGTGGAATGGATCTTTGGATGTCAACAAAAGCATCTGAAGGATGGGGTGAACCAGTTAATTTAGGTCCAAATATCAATACTGGCGGAAATGATGTTTTTCCATATTTTCATTCAGATGGCAATTTGTATTTTGCTACAGATGGACGCAAAGGACCCGGAGCTTATGACATGTACTACACCATATTAGATGGAAACACATGGAGTGACCCTATTGCTCTACCCTATCCATTCAATACAAGCTCTGATGATTTTGGTCTTATCGTGGATCAAGAGGCGAGGAATGGTTATTTTACTTCAAACAGAAGCGGTGGACGAGGAGAAGATGATATTTATAGTTTTATTGCAATAGACAACTTCAACGATCTATTGAATGGCTCAAGTAAAAAAAGGAAGAACAGAAAATATACTGTTTATGTATCTGATAAAGTAACAGGAGAGTCAATCGAAGGCGCTACAGTATCACTTATGAATATGAGTGAAATGACTTTGGCCAGTGTCTACACTACAACTGATGAAAATGGGAAGTTGATCCAAGTTCAACCTGATCCCAATAATCCTGAATCATTGGTTCTAAATGTAAATGTAGATGCCAATGGTGAAACGAAAACTACTGACAGCGAAGGAAAATCTGAGTTTAATGTTGCTAAAGGCTCATTACTCGCAAGAGCAACAAAAGCTGGTTACAAAACCAAACAAGTAACTACGTCAGAAACAGAAACCAGCAATGATCTGCTCATTTTATTAGAAAAAGGAGGTAATACAGTTAGGTTCAACGGTCTTGTCCTTGACCCTAACAGAAATCAACCAGTAGCTGGAGCAGATGTCGAAATTTACGAGAAAGGAACAGATAAAGTAACCCGGTTAAAGACAAACAAAGGTGGACAATTTGATGCTGATTTAGAAAAAGGCAAAGAATATGAGATTGTAACATTTGTAAATGGTAAAAAGGAGACACGAACGGTAAAAGTGCCATTTGACGCTCCAGATTTACCAATGGTTGCAGCATTTACAGGTACACCTGCACAAGGATTTGGAGTAGATGCTAACGGAAATCCATTATATGATGAAAATGGAAATTACATTGGGAAGGGTTTTGTAGAAGGGGCTGTCATAAGATTGCCAAATATCTACTATAACTTTAATGATGCAAGTATCAGACCAGACGCTGCTAAAGATCTGAATGCTTTAAGTACAATTTTAACTCAAATTCCCCAAATATCTATTGAACTTGCTTCACATACGGATAGCCGTGGTGGAACAGCATATAACAAAAACCTTTCACAAAGAAGGGCAAATGAAGCCATCAAATTCTTAACTGGAAAAGGAGTTAAACGCAATAGGATGAAAGGCTTAGGATACGGTGAAGGCCAGTTGAAAAATGGCTGCAATGACAATACTCAATGCAGTGAATTGGAACACCAAATCAATAGAAGGACCGAATTCCGAATTTCCAAAATGCCGAACGGTCTCAATGTTCAATACATCAACAACTCTCCTTCTGAAATAGGGGGAATTTCATCAGTAGTACAGAATACTTCAGAGGAAAACCAGAAAACACTGAATCCCGCAGATTATGAGGGATCGAATGAACTATTTGTGATTGCAGGAACATTCAGCAGCGCTGCTAATGCTGATAAAAGATTGCAAGAAATCAAAGCAAATGGATTTGGGTCTGCCTATACTACTACAGCAGATAACGCGCAACTGACAGCAGTGGTAGTTGCTAAACTAACAGATGCAAAAAATGCAGTTGATATGGTATCTGATTTGCGCACAAAAGGATTCAAATCTTACATTAAAAAAAGGTAAACAACAAATACACATCGACTCTAAAAAGGATACCAATCGGTATCCTTTTTTTATTCAAGCTATTTATATTGAAATACTAAATAAGTATTTACTTTGCATAAATGATTACACAAAAGTCAATTGACGAAATAAGGCAAATTGCCAAGATAGAAGATATCGTTAAAGACTATGTTAGCCTAAAACGAAGGGGGGCTAATTTATTGGGCCTATGTCCGTTTCATAATGAAAAAACCCCATCATTTAATGTCAATCCAGCTAAAAATATATACAAGTGTTTTGGCTGTGGAAAGGCTGGTGATCCTATACAGTTTTTAAAAGATCTGGAAGGAATGGGTTATTATGATGCATTGAAATACATTGCAAATAAATATAATATCAAGGTTCAAGAAGTTGAACTGAGTTCAGAAGAATACTCTCAGCAGCTTGAAGAAGAATCTTACTACATCATCAATCAAGAAACCTCAAAATGGTTTCAAGAACAATTACTTGAAACGGATTATGGAAAAGCAATAGGCCTGAGTTATTTTAAACAAAGGGGATTTATTGAAGCAACCATAAATAAATTTGAACTTGGATTTAGCCCCAATGGTGGTTTACTAGAACATATGGAAGCCAAGGGTTTCAAAATGGAAGCTTTGCAAACTTTAGGGTTAATAACTGCTAACAATAATGAATTCCTGAGAGAACGTGTAATATTTCCGATTCATAATTTAAGCGGAAAGATTGCAGCTTTTGCAGGTAGAACCCTCTCATCTGATAAAAAAGCACCAAAATATTTAAACTCGCAGGAATCACCAATTTACCATAAAAGCAAAACCCTTTACGCGTTAAATTTTGCAAAAAATGCAATTCGTAAAGTAGATGAATGTTTATTGGTAGAAGGATATACAGATGTCATCAGCATGCATCAAGCCGGAATTGAACATGTTGTTGCCTCGTCTGGCACTTCTTTAACTGTGGATCAAGTCCGCTTGATCAAGAGATACTCACCTAATATTACTATTTTATACGATGGTGACTCTGCTGGAATAAAGGCAGCCCAACGAGGTATTGAACTTATATTGGAACAAGACTGCAATGTAAAAATAGTTGCCCTTCCAATTGAGCATGATCCCGATTCATTTGTTAAAAGCAATGGTTATGAGCAGACCATAGCATATATAGCAGAAAATAAAAAAGACTTTTTGCTCTATTTGCTAGAAAACATGTCATTGGATGTTCAAAAGGATCCGATAAAGAGAACTGTATTCGTTAAGGAAATGGCTGAACTTCTTTCTAAAATTTCAGATTCCATCAAACGATCTGTTTATACGAAGGAAGCAGCATTGCGACTTGATATTGACGAGAGAATGATGATTATGGAGGTAAATAAATACCTCACCAAAAAATATCAAGACAAGAAAATAATTGATATTGAAATTCCTGACTTTGAGCCCTTAGATCCAGCAATCGATCATGAAATAACTCAATCACATGAGCACCAAGAAGCAGATTTATTGAGAATCCTTATCCAATTTCCTGACAAAAGTATCAATGGAATTCCACTTCCACAATATCTTATCAATCAGGTGTGGGATATTATTTCATACATAGAAAATCCCGTTTACAAAAGAATACTAGATGCTGTAAATGAGATGATTAGTGCAAATGAAATACTTACCGATAATTTTTTTCTGACCCATGAAGATACAGAAATAAAGAACTTGGCTTACCGATTCCATACCAATCAATTTTCATATAGCCCGAATTGGAA